>OLGA01000196.1_pt1 | contig 53297 bp, 44 predicted proteins | sample 1604881 | NCBI WGS metagenome assembly OLGA01 (sample SAMEA3888896, study PRJEB22519) | human gut metagenome | biome: human gut; feature: human-associated habitat; material: faeces | place: Denmark | collected 2009 | reverse complement strand
CGACGTCTCCGGTAACCTTGGCCTCTACTGGCGGCGTCTCCCGTTTCTTTCGCTGGATGGTTGCGTCGAGTCCCTTCTCCCCATAACGAGTCCTGACGTTCTGGACTGTAGTGGCAGACGTGTTGAAGGCTATGGCAGCCTCTTGCACAGTCATAGGCTGTTTCCCATTCCTGTCTACCGCGAGAAGGATGTTGGCTCTCAGGATGGTTCGCGCCGGCATATTGCCGGACTTCACAATCTTGGTCAGCTGTTTGCGCTCCTCTGCAGACAAGCTCACCTCGTACTTCTGAATAGGCATAATCGTATCGTGCTGTATGTGATACAACAAAGATACAATTATTTTTAGTTTTATGCAATATTTAGATGTTACAATATACTAGTGAGAGTCTGGACATGATCCGACTGAAACATGTGGGCAGCGTATCTCCGTATTTTGACAATCGGACCCGAAAGCCATTGATCATTCCGGATGAACAAATGGAACCGTTCATAAAGCTCTGCGACATTAAGGACTCGGGTCTTGAGTATCTGGGAGAGGATGGCCCGCAGTTCCACAAAGGTGACCGCGTGAGAGTCATTGACGGCATATTCAAAGGTTATGAGGGTCACATCAAGCGCATCAAACACGACAGGCGCCTTATAGTTACCATTGAGGGTGTTGCCGCTTTCGCAACCAAATTCATTCCTCCCGCTTTTTTGGAGAAAGTGGAGACAGATAAGTAATAGTCGAATTATAATCTTTCATAAGAATAAAAATATGAATATGAAAAGAATATCACTACTGTTATGGCTTCTGGCCATAGGCATTTTGGCAGTTCCATCCTGTTCTACGCCGAAGGAGATCAGTTACTTCCAGGACCTCGAGTCGGTGGAGGGCCAGCGGATCGGTGGCGCGAAGGGGATCACGGTGCGGCCGAAGGACAAGATCTCGATCATCGTGAACTGCAAGAGTCCCGAGCTGACAGCCCTTTTCAACCTGCCGTACGTGACGCAGCGTCTCGGTGAGAACACCCGCGGCACCATCACTTCCGGTTACAGCCAGGGCTACATCTCTGGTTACACGGTGGACGACCGGGGCTGCATCGACTTCCCTGTCCTCGGCGAGGTGGCCGTGGCGGGGCTGACGCGTGATGAGATCGCCTCCGTGATCAAGAAGGAGCTCAATGAGCAGGGGCAGGCGACGGACGCCGTGGTGACCGTTGACTTCATGAACCTGTACTATCAGGTGCTTGGCGAGGTTGAGAAGCCGGGGCGCTACGCCATCGACAAGGATGCCGTGACAATTCTCGACGCCATCGGAACCGCCGGTGACTTGACCATCTACGGAAAGCGCGAGAACGTGAAGGTGCTGCGCAACGAGAACGGCAAGATGCTGACCTACGAGGTGAACCTCTGCTCAGCCGCCGACCTGATAGCCTCGCCGGCCTACTACATCCGCCAGAACGACGTGATCTACGTCGATCCGAACGACGTGCGGGCAAGGCAGTCCACGGTGAACGGCAACAATGTCCGCTCCACCTCGTTCTGGATCTCGCTGACTTCGCTCGCGGCGTCCATCACCAACACGATCGTGATCATCGCCACGAGGAGCGGGTCGGGGAAATGATCCGCCCGTGAACTTTGTGAAGAAACACTATAACATCAAAGCGATTCAAAACAATGGAGAACAACATCAACACGGATAACAATACCCGGCAGCAGGAGGAGACCGTGCAGATCAGCCAGCTTGTGCGCCGCTGCCTGTCCAGATGGTACTGGTTCGCCCTGAGCCTGGCGGTCTGCCTGGCTTTAGGTGTCCTGTACATCCTCAGGTCAACCCCTACGTACAACACCTCCGCTGACATCCAGATCAAGTCCAACACCAAGGGCGCGTCCATGCCGGGGGACATCGGCGAGTTCGGCAACATGGGCCTCTTCGCCGTCAAGTCAAACGTCAACAACGAGCTGCACGCCTTCGAATCCCCGGACATCATGAGCGAGGTGGTGGCCAGGCTTCGCCTGTACATGAGCTACACGGTGGACGGCACCTTCCACAGGAACGTGCTCTACGGCACGTCGCTGCCGATCTCCGCCGACCTGCTCGATGTGGATGAGAACGTGGGAGCCGGATTCACCGTCAGCGAGAACGGCGGGAGAGTCACCCTGAATGACTTCATCCATAAGAATGAGAAGGTCGGCGGCAAGCCGGTCGTGGGACACTACGGCGACACGCTCCAGACTCCTGTCGGAAGGATCATCGTTCAGAAGACGAAGGACTACTCCGGGGAGGCGATGAAAAAGCCGGTCAACGTCAGAAAGTCGGGCCAGCGCGGCGTGACACAGTCTTACCTGAACAGACTCCAGGTGAACCTCGCCGACAAGAACGCCGACGTCATCTCGCTCTCTATCAAGGACGTGTCCACCCAGCGTGCCCAGGACATCCTTAACACCCTGATCGCCGTCTATAACGAGAACTGGGTGCGTGACAAGAACCAGATAGCGAACTCCACCTCGGTGTTCATCAACGACCGTCTGCGCGTCATCGAGGGCGAGCTGGCGGGCGTGGACTCCGACATCTCGGCGTACAAGTCCGAGAACATGATCCCTGACGTGGGTGCCGCAGCGACGATGTACATGCAGCAGAGCACGGTGCTGAACCAGCAGCTCCAGGACGTGAGCAACCAGCTCTACATGGCGCGCTACATCAAGGACTACATCGGCAAGGAGGACAACCGCAACCAGCCGCTTCCCGCCAACATGGGATTGAGCAGCCAGACGATCGAGAACGGCATCTCCGAGTACAACTCCAAGATCCTGCAGAGGAACAACCTTGTGGCGAACTCCGGCGAGGAGAACGTGCTCGTGAAGGATCTCGACCAGGCTCTGGCCTCGATGAGGGGGTCGATCTCCCGGTCCATAGACAACGAGATCCTTGCCCTCAACACGAAATACGAGAATCTCAAGGGCACCGCCCGCCAGAACACCGCGCGCATCGCCGCGAATCCTAACCAGGCGAAGCAGCTCCTCTCGGTCGAGCGTCAGCAGACCGTGAAGCAGGCTCTGTACCTCTTCCTCCTGCAGAAACGCGAGGAGAACGAGCTCTCGCAGGCGTTCACCGCCTACAACACAAGGATCATCAAGCATCCTATTTCAGGAATATTCCCGGTCTCCCCGCAGTCCATGAAGATCATGATGATGGCGTTTCTCCTGGGTCTGATGATTCCTGCCGGGATCATCTATCTGCTGATGGCGACCGACACGAAGGTGCGCTCCCGCCGCGACCTCAAGGAAGTCTCCGTGCCTTTCGCCGGCGAGATTCCGCTCTCTGCCGAGACTGCCACCAAGGCGTTCGGAAAGCGGAAAACCCTCAGTGGAGCCGATTCCATCGTGGTCCGTCACGGCAACCGCAATGTGGTCAACGAGGCGTTCAGGGTGCTCCGCACCAACCTCGAGTTCATGATGCGCGAGCCAGGAAGCAAGGTCGTCGCCGTCACTTCGTTCAACCCGGGCTCGGGCAAGTCCTTCGTGTCGTCCAACCTGGCCGTCAGCTTTGCCATCAAGGGTAAGCGTGTTCTGGCCATCGACGGCGACCTGCGCCACGGCACGCTCTCCGAGCTTGTCGGCTCGCCGAAGCCTGGCCTTAGCGACTATCTCGCCGGGATCGTCGCCGATGTGCACGATGTGATTGTCCGTTCGAAGGACGCGATGACGGTACCTGACACTCTTCCGGCGGGATCCATCCCTCCGAACCCGGCTGAGCTGCTCGCCGACAGGCGCCTCGCCGATGCGATCGCAGTCCTCAGGAATGAGTACGATGTGATCATCATCGACTGCCCGCCGGTGGAGATCGTCACCGACGCGCGCGTCATCAACGACTATGTGGACAGGACACTCTTCGTCGTCAGGGCCGGGCTGTTCGACAAGGCCATGCTCCCGGACCTCGACGCGCTCTACCGCGACGGGGAGTACAGGGGACTCTGCTGCGTCCTCAACGGGACCGCATCCTCCGACGGCTACTACGGGAACTACGGCACCTATGGCCATTACGGTTACTACGGCCACAATGGCGGCTCCTACTACAGCTCCGACAACAAAGCCAGGTAAATCCGCCTGCTGACTCCGCCGGCGCGCCGGTCCCTCCGGCGCGCCGGCGAAACCATAACCCCAAAAAACATATCTTATGCGAAATCTGAAAGAGTTGAGGATCGCCGTGGCCGGTACTGGCTACGTCGGCCTCTCCATATCCACCCTGCTGTCCCAGCGCCACAAGGTGACTGCCGTTGATGTGATCGCCGACAAGGTCGATAGGATAAACCGTCGCGAGTCCCCGATCCAGGACGAGTACATCGAGAGGTTTCTCCGCGAGAAGCCACTCGACCTCACCGCCACGCTTGACGGTGAGGCCGCCTACAGGGACGCGGACTTCGTGGTGATCGCCGCTCCCACTAACTACGACCCGAAGAAGAACTTCTTCGACACGTCGCACGTGGAGGAGGTGATCGACCTCGTGCTGAAGGTTAATCCCGATGCAGTGATGGTCATCAAGTCCACCGTCCCTGTGGGCTACACCGCCTCTGTGCGGGAAAGGTTCTCGTACAGGGAACGCCTCGCCGACGGCACGATGAGGGTGGTGGTGCCAAACATCATATTCGCTCCTGAGTTCCTGCGTGAGTCCAAGGCGCTTTATGACAACCTCTATCCGAGCCGCATCATCGTCGGCTACGACAGAGGAGACTCCGCTCTCGAAGAGGCTGCCGGCACTTTTGCCGCACTCATCAAGGAAGGTTCTCTGAAAGAGGATGTTCCGGTGCTGTTCATGGGTTCCACGGAGGCGGAGGCGGTGAAGCTATTCGCCAACACCTACCTTGCCCTCCGCGTCAGCTATTTCAACGAGCTGGACACCTATGCGGAGATGAAGGGACTCGACACGAGGTCCATTATCGACGGCGTGTGTCTGGATCCTCGCATCGGCTCGCACTACAACAATCCGTCCTTCGGCTACGGCGGCTATTGCCTCCCGAAGGACACCAAACAGCTGTTGGCGAACTACGCCGACGTGCCGGAGAACCTTATCCAGGCCATTGTGGAGTCCAACCGCACCAGGAAGGACTTCATCGCCGACCAGGTGCTCCAGAGGGCCGGCTATTATTCCGAGAACAGCCAGTACGACAGCGCCCGCGAGAAGAAATGCGTGATCGGGGTTTACCGTCTCACGATGAAGTCCAACAGCGACAATTTCCGCCAGAGCGCCATCCAGGGCATCATGAAGAGGATCAAGGCCAAGGGCGCCGAGGTCATTGTCTACGAGCCTACGCTGGAGGACGGCGCGTCCTTCTTCGGCAGCAAGGTGGTCAACGACATCGCCGAGTTCAAGCGCCGCGCCGACTCCATCATCGCCAACCGCTACGACCGCGTCCTGGACGATGTCCGGGCCAAGGTCTACACCCGCGACCTCTTTGAGAGAGACTAGCCGCCTACTTCACCGAAATACCTGTTAATCAAAATTATTTTCCATAATGCTGTCGATCCGCAAGATAGTTGACTCGTACTTCTCGAAGCGCACGTTCCCGCACTGGTGCGTGTTGCTTCTGGACAGTGCCATTCTGTTTTTGTCCGGAGTGTTCGTCTACTGGTGCTTCAACCGTGGCACCGCCCTTCAGCTGAACTTCTGGCCGTTGACCTACCTGATGCTGCTGTGCGTCGGCGTCCACTTCATATTCTTTGCCATCTTCCGGACATATTCGGGAATCATCCGCTACTCATCGTTCAACGACCTCATCCGTGTGGCGCTGGCGATGGGATGCTCCGCATTGGCGGTGATAGCCGTCCATTTCTTCACGAACAGCTGCCCGTCTCGGGTGTTCGCCCACGTGCAGGTGCGGCATATCCTGATTGCGGAAGCCATCGCGACCGGTTTGATGTGGCTGCTTCGCGTTTCTATCAAATGGGTCTACGACACCTATTTCCGGACGGAGGGTGCGAAGAATGTCTTCATCTATGGCATCCGCGCCGGCGGCATCGGACTCGCGAAGGCGATCCGCAGCGAGAAACCGATGCGCTACTGTCTCCGAGGCTTCATCTCCCACGATCCGGCGCTTGGAGCCAACGGCACGCGCCTGATGGGCGAGCCGGTCTACGAGGTTGACGCCAGTCTGCCGGATGTGATCCGCCGCAATGGGATCGCCGCCGTGCTGGTCGCTCCGGGCAGGATCGGCAAGTTCCGCAACGACACGGCTCTTCAGGACTACATCCTGCAAAGCGGCGCAAGAATATTCTCGGCTAACAATGTCGTTGACACCGAGCATGATGCGATCAAGGGAGCGCCGACCTTGAAGGAGGTCAGCATCGAGGATCTTTTGCCTCGTGACGAGATCTGCGTCGACCTCGAGTCGGTCGCGGAGTCCCTCCGTGGGAAGCGCATCCTGATCACCGGTTCCGCCGGAAGCATAGGCAGCGAGATAGTGCGCCAGGTGGCGTCGTTCAGCCCGTCGTCCCTTATGCTGATCGACTCCGCGGAGACTCCGCAGCACGACATCCGCAGGATGATGGCGCGTGACTTCCCGTCTGTTCCTTGCGCCACCGTGGTGACATCGATCACCAAGGCTGACAGGATGGAGAACATATTCAAAACCTTCCTTCCTGAATATGTCTTCCACGCCGCGGCGTACAAGCACGTTCCGATGATGGAGGACAACCCTTGCGAGAGCATCCAGAACAACGTCCTCGGCACGAAGATCCTGGCCGACCTTTCGGTTAAATACGGCGTTCGCCGCTTCGTGATGGTGTCCACCGACAAGGCTGTGAACCCGACGAACGTGATGGGATGCAGCAAACGAATATGCGAGGTCTATGTGCAGAGCCTCAACAAGGCGGAGCGTGACGGCGTGGTGAAGGGGCAGACCCAGTTCATCACCACGCGCTTCGGCAACGTCTTAGGCTCCAACGGCTCCGTGATTCCGATTTTCGAGCGCCAGATCAAGGCCGGCGGCCCGGTGACGGTGACGGACCCCAACATCATAAGGTACTTCATGCTGATTCCCGAGGCCTGCGAGCTGGTCCTTGAGGCCGGCACGAAGGGCGAGGGCGGCGAGATCTTCGTCTTCGACATGGGCAAGCCGGTGCGCATCGCCGACCTGGCGCGTCGCATGATCGAGCTGAGCGGGGCGAAAGGCGTGGAGATCAAGTACACCGGCCTGAGGGACGGGGAGAAGCTCTACGAGGAGGTCCTGAGCGAGTCGGAGGCGACGAAGCCTTCGTTCCACGAAAAGATCCGCATCGCCTGTGTCCGTGAATATGACTGGTCCGATGTGAGCCGCGAGATAGACGCCCTGATCGCCCAGTCCCACACCTACGACGACATGGCCGTGGTAGCCTCCATGAAGCGCCTGGTCCCCGAGTACATCTCCAACCACTCCAAGTACACCGTCCTTGACCACAAGGCGTGAGTTTGGCTCTGTGTGCCATAGGATATTGTTTCAATAAGCAATTTGGAATTGTATTTAAAAAACATTACGACTTTGAAATGATATTTTAAACCATTAAGTATACTTTAATGTTTTTTCTTATATTTGCAAAGTAAACTTTGCTCTTATGGATAAACAGATTATAAAAAAACTAATAATAGAGAAGCAAAAGGCCATTCCGGAATTCTTTATTATTCGAAGGGAAATCCGGTTTGATACTCATGCAAACTATGTGCTTGTCGGTTTAAGGCGTGCGGGAAAATCCTTTATGATGTATCAGGATGCCCAGAATATGATGAAGAGTCCAGGGCTGACACAAGAAAACATACTCTACATAAATTTCGAGGATGAAAGGTTGTCAGATATTTCTTCAGACAGTTTGGGAGAAATATTGGATGCCTATTTCGAGTTATATCCAGAAAAAAGCCACTGATATACCTTGATGAAATACAGGTTGTTTACGGGTGGGAAAAATTTGCAAGAAGACTTGCAGATTCTAAGTATAGAGTTATGATTACTGGCAGCAATGCCAAGATGCTCAGCAGTGAAATAGCAACTACACTTGGTGGCAGATATATTCCAAAGGAAGTTTTTCCATTTTCTTTTAGAGAGTATCTAGAGTACAAAGGCATAGAATTGGACAGAAATTGGATATATGACCAAGGTGCTTGCTCTCAGATATCAAATACTTTCGATCATTATTTCACTAATGGCGGCCTTGCAGAATCTTTCAATCTTGAAGATAAGAGGGAGTATCTGAATTCATTATGTCAGAAGATACTGCTTGGCGATATAGTGGAGCGGAATAAAGTGCGCAATGCACGTGCTTTTCGTCTTCTCACAAGAAAATTGGCAGACTGTGTGATGCAACCATCGTCCCTCAGCAGGCTAAAACATATTATTGATTCCAGCGGAGATAGCATAAGCCTGCCTATATTGAAAGATTATTTGGAGTATTTGGAAGAGTCCTACCTGTTTTTCTCTATCCCGAATATGAGTTCATCCATATCGGAGCAGTCCACAATCCGGAAAAGATACATTGTGGATAATGGATTGCTTAACTTGTTTCTTTTCAGTGGAGAAACGAAGCTGTTGGAGAATATAGTAGCTTGCAAATTGATCAGAAAATACAGAAACACCCCCGAAGAAACGCTGGTTTATTATTATAATAAAAACGTAGAGATAGATTTTTGTATTCCGTCTGCCAAAATGGCTATCCAAGTATCTTACGGTTTGGGAGACGATGCGACCTATAGACGAGAAACAGGAGCACTGGAAAAGTTCTTGAACGTTTATCCGGATTTTACCGCAATAGTCATCACCAGAGACAATGAGCAAACTATCGACATCAATGGGCATCACATCAATGTAATACCTATATGGAAATGGTTATGTCTGGAATAGTGCACTCAAATAGTGTAATTTTAATATAAAACCTGCACTCAAGGAGTGAAAATTCGTTATATTTGCGGGCAACGTTCTTCTATAATCAGATGCGAGTAAGGAATGATGTGAAAGATGACATCGAGTTCGCCCAAGGCAACGTCATTCCTCTGTGGGCTTTCGGACTGAACTACTAGATGGTAGGGCTGGAACTTTTTTTGTTATTTTTGTAAGTAAGTTCAGGGGATTGTAACGAGTAGTTCAGAAGTATTAATTGATTAAAATGCCCAACAATATGAGACACTTGGTCATAAAGAATTAAGGATGGTGTAGATATGTTCTTCAATTTCGAGATGTATGTATGAAGCGGAAGATTTTGAATGTAATGCCTGAGTGCTATGTTGATACAAACCTGATAGAATATCTTCTGGATGGAGTAGTAAATCATCAACATTGCTGCTCAAAGGTAGTGGGCCAGTTGAACAACACATTTGCAGACAAGTTCGCTATCGGAATTATCGATAAAGATAAAGTAGAACTCGGCTATATACAGGCTTGTGACGAGATTGCCAAGACTGACCACTTGACATTATTGACGCATAAATCCCGTCATCAGTATCTGATTACGATTTCTCCTGCCGTGGATAAATTTGTATTGGACAGCGCTAAAGAGCAAGGAGTCGATACGGAAAAATACAACCTTCCGTCAACTCTTAAGGAGTTCACCAAACTATCCAAGTCAGTCACGTCCAACACGGATGAGCGATTCAAGAACTTATTCGCAGCAATTAACGGCAACTCTGAATTCAGAGCGTTAAAGATGACTTTGAAATATTTGTTGGACAAACAGTACAATACGGATATTTCTGAACTGACACAGATTTTTGGTGGCGAAGCACGTGAAGAAAATCGAGTAACGGGTGAAGTGTAGACTTTCTTGATGATATTGCACTCATTGAGAGCATGACTATACATATTTTCGCTCTCATGCAGTGTGTTTTAATCAGGCCACAGATATGTGGAGACTGGTTGTGGCTTGGGACATATTGAAAACATTAAACGACGATTATTAATTTTAACATATCATGAGCATTTTTGCTGGAAAGACATTGATGATTACCGGTGGTACCGGTAGCTTCGGGAATGCTGTCCTGAAGCGTTTCCTCAGAACGGACATTGCTGAGATCAGGATTTTCTCACGCGACGAGAAGAAACAGGACGACATGCGCCACGAGTATCAGGCGAAATTCCCTGACGTTGCACACAAGATAAAATTCTACATCGGTGACGTCAGAAGTCTGGAAAGCGTGCGCTCGGCGATGCCAGGCACAGATTACATCTTCCATGCAGCCGCCCTCAAGCAGGTCCCTAGCTGCGAATTCTTCCCGATGGAAGCAGTGAGGACCAATGTGATAGGCACTGACAATGTTCTTACGGCAGCTATCGAAAACAATGTCGGAGCAGTCATCTGTCTCTCTACCGACAAGGCGGCCTATCCGATCAACGCTATGGGCATCACCAAGGCCATAGAGGAGAAAATCGCTGTCGCCAAGAGCCGTAATTCGCACAACACAAAGATCTGCTGCACGCGTTACGGCAATGTCATGTGTTCTCGTGGTTCCGTGATTCCTCTATGGATCGAGCAGATCCGCAGCGGCAGCCCTATCACTCTTACGGAGCCTAAGATGACACGTTTCATCATGTCCCTTGAAGAGGCTGTGGACCTGGTGCTTTTCGCATTTGAGCATGGCCACAATGGCGATATTCTCGTTCAGAAAGCTCCGGCATGCACCATCCAGACACAGGCAGAAGCTGTCTGCGACCTTTTCGGCGGCAAGAAAGAGGACATCAAGGTCATCGGTATCCGTCACGGAGAGAAGATGTACGAGACACTCCTTACCAAGGAAGAATGCGCCAAAGCCGAGGATTTGGGCAACTTCTACCGTGTTCCGGCAGACAACCGCGACCTGAACTATGACCAGTACTTCACCAAGGGTGATGTTAAGCGTGCTACCATAGAGGAGTTCAATTCTGACAACACCTACCGTCTGAACTTGGAAGAGACCAAGGCCAAGATAGGTGCCCTTGAATATATCCAGAACGAATTGAACGGAGTTGAAAATCTCTCGAAATAATGAAGATTCTGGTTACCGGCGCCAAAGGATTCGTGGGAAAGAACCTTTGCTGCCAACTGAACAACATAAAAGAAGGCAAGGCCCGCTGCTATGGAGACCTCCAGGTCGATGAAGTATTTGAATATGATATTGATTCGACTCCTGAGCAGCTGGACAGCTGGTGCGGCGAATGTGATTTCGTCTTCAACCTAGCGGGCGTAAACCGGCCGAAGGACAATGACGAGTTCATGAAGGGCAATTACGGTTTCGCATCCACGCTGCTCGATACATTGAAAAAGCACCACAACACTTGTCCTGTGATGCTCTCAAGCTCACAACAAGCCTCATTGACAGGACGTTTCGGCAACAGCGAATACGGCAGGAGCAAGAAAGCCGGCGAGGATCTCTTCCTCGAATACGGCAAGGAGACCGGTGCGAAAGTGCTCGTCTATCGTTTCCCGAACCTTTACGGAAAATGGTGCCGCCCGAACTACAATTCGGCCATCGCCACGTTCTGCAACAATATCGCCAATGACCTCCCTATCCAGGTCAATGACAGAAGCGTACAGATGGAAATCCTCTACATCGACGATCTGGTCGAGGAGATGATCTGCGCGCTCAAAAGTCAGGAACATCATTGCGAATTCGAGGGCCTTGACGTGCTGCCATCCGCTGAAGGACGTTATTGCTATTGTCCTGTCACTCACAAGACTACGCTTGGAGAAATCGTTGATACCATATATGAATGCGCACGTGCAGTACGTGCCGTGCCGGATTCTGCGGAAGGACCTTCGACGGCTCTCGAAATGCCGCAAGACGGTCTGCGTTATCGCCTGATGTCCACATTCCTCAGCTACCTGCCGAAAGAAAAGGCGATTTTCGATTTGAAGATGAACGTGGATCCGCGAGGGTCGTTTACCGAACTGGTACATACGCTGAATTGCGGTCAGGTAAGCATCAACATTTCCAGGCCGGGCATCACGAAAGGCCAGCATTGGCACAACTCTAAATGGGAACAGTTCATCGTGGTTTCCGGCCACGGCCTGATCCAGATGCGCAAGGAGGGAAGTGACGAGGTCATTGAATATGAAGTCAGCGGTGACCGCATCCAATCCGTCATCATGCTGCCTGGCTACACGCACAACATCATCAATCTCTCCCAGACCGAAGACCTCGTGACCGTAATGTATTGCAACGAAGTGTTCAATCCTGAAAGACCAGACACATATTTCGATAAAGTGGAGAAATAAGGAAATGGAAAAGACACCTAAATTCGATTATTCAGATATTCACTGGAAGGAGAACGGCAAACTCAAGCTCTGTGTCGTAGTAGGTACGCGCCCTGAGATTATCCGCCTGGCGGCGGTCATCACCAAATGCCGCCAGTATTTCGATCTCATCCTCGCACATACAGGCCAGAACTACGACTACAACCTGAACGGCATCTTCTTCAGGGACCTCAAACTCGCTGAACCTGAAGTCTATATGGATGCAGTCGGTGACGACCTCGGCGCGACATGCGGCAACATCATCAACTGTTCATACAAGCTTTTCGCCCAGACCAAGCCGGACGCAGTGCTGGTTCTCGGTGACACGAACAGTTGTCTCTCAGTCATTGGCGCGAAACGTCTTCACATTCCGATCTTCCACATGGAAGCCGGCAACCGCTGCAAGGACGAGTGCCTCCCGGAGGAAACCAACCGCCGCATCGTAGATATCATCTCCGATGTAAACCTGGCATATTCCGAGCATGCACGCCGCTACCTTGCTGACTGCGGACTTCCAAAGGAGCGCACCTATGTCACAGGTTCCCCTATGGCAGAGGTCCTTCATAACAATCTCGCCGAAATCGAGGCAAGTGATGTCCACAAACGTCTCGGTCTGGAGAAAGGCAAATATATCCTGTTAAGTGCTCATCGCGAGGAAAACATCGACACTGAAAAGAATTTCCTCAGCCTTTTCAATGCCATCAACAAACTGGCCGAGAAATACGACATACCTATTCTCTACAGCTGTCATCCGCGCAGTCGCAACAGACTGGCATCCAGTGGCTTCAAGCTGGACCCGCGTGTCATCCAGCACGAGCCTCTCGGCTTCCACGACTACAACTGCCTCCAGATGAACGCCTTCGCTGTGGTCAGCGACTCCGGCACCCTCCCTGAAGAAAGTTCATTCTTCACCAGTGTAGGCCATCCGTTCCCTGCCATCTGCATCCGCACCTCTACCGAGCGTCCCGAGGCCCTTGACAAGGCCTGCTTCATCCTCGCCGGCATTGACGAGCGCAGCCTTCTGCAGGCCGTGGACACCGCCGTGGAGATGAACCGCGCCGGCGACTTCGGCCTTCCTGTCCCGACCTACACCGACGAGAACGTCTCCACCAAGGTCGTCAAGATCATTCAGTCCTACACCGGCATCGTCAACAGGATGGTCTGGAGGAAGTCATAAAACTCATGCAAAATGTTGTGCACAATATGGGTGCATGATATATGGGAAAATTGCACTTTTTGAGTGCAATTGCTATCTTTGCAATAGTATTGCATAGATATACAAAATTAATTGAGTATGGTTGACGAGGCGTTATACGAATACATGCGTTTGCAGCTGGAACTTACGACCAGCAGTTTTCACAGGTATCTTTATGAACGTGTGAACTGGACTTCCCGTATGATAGCGATCACAGGGGCAAGAGGAGTCGGCAAATCCACGATGATCCTGCAATATCTTAAGGAACAGGCTTCGGATTGCAAGTTTCTATACATATCCGCTGACCATACATATTTCAGCACTCACTCTCTCGTCGAGGTTGCGGATGAGTTCTCGAAGGATGCTGGCCATTTGCTCGTCATAGACGAAGTTCACAAGTATTCTGACTGGTCCCGCGAACTCAAGCAGATATATGACACTCATCCGGACATGAGGGTGATTTTCTCAGGATCTTCCATACTGGACATCATGGACGGTGTCGCTGATCTCAGTCGAAGGGTACTACCTTATACGCTGTATGGTTTGTCCTTCAGAGAGTATCTGGAACTGTTTCACAACATAAACGCATCTAAGTATTCACTTGACGAGATACTCGCGGGCAAGTCACGTATTGACGGTGTGCTTCATCCTCTCCCTCTTTTCAGACGTTACCTTGCAGAGGGCTACTATCCATTTGCATTGGAGGGAGATTTCCCGATGAGGATGCAGAATGTCATAACAAAAACGATAGAATCAGACATCGCACAGTATGCCGAACTAAAGGCACCGACAGCAAAAAAGCTAAAAAAGATGCTGGCTGTTATCTCGACACTTGCTCCGTATAAACCTAATGCGGATAGCCTCGCGTCTGAAATCGGAGTCAGCCGAAACAGCGTTTCAGACTATCTCGCGTTGCTGGAGAAGGCTCAGCTGATAGGTCAACTTAGGGACGATACGGGAGGAATGAGGGGACTGGGCAAAGTGGAGAAGGTCTATATTGACAACCCAAGTCTGATGACAGTCTTGTCCGGAGGGAAAGCTGAAATAGGGAACATGAGGGAAACTTTTTTCTACAACCAGATGCGTGTAGAGAATGATGTGGTTTCCTCACGTCAGTCTGATTTCGTCATCGGTGACCGCACATTTGAGATCGGTGGCCGGAATAAAGGAAAAAGACAGATTGAGGACCTTCCGGATTCCTATATCGTAAAGGATGACATTGAATTCGCTCACGGCAACACGCTGCCCCTTTGGTCTTTCGGCCTAAATTACTGATAGCAGACGCGGCTATTTTGACCACAAGGATCTTTAAATATATTAACACAATAGCAATGGAACTTAATGGTTAGTGGTCAAATTTTGGACCCGGAGAAAAGCCCCTTACCTTAGCCGTAAAAACGAGACCAATGTACAGCAGCGAAGACTTCTTCGAGGACGTGGTGACAGGCGGCAGGAAGCATCTTGGGCACCTGAGGCTGTCGCCAGCGTAGAAATAGTAAAAGAATAATCAACAAGAAATACCAAAAACGGACAATTATTGGCCTGGCGACGGGTCGAGCGGACGCTATGTCTCTGACTTTGAGCATAGTCCAAAAATTGACCACTAACTTGTTAATAAGCGATTTGGAATTAAATTTAAAATACATTACCTTTGAAATGCTAAATGATATTTTAAATGGTAACGACTATGCTGTCAATAAAAACTTACCGTTTGACATCCGATAAGGAACCTTCCGACACTTTCCTCAGAGTCTTGATGTCACAGGTTGGAACCGATGCCAGGCACGGCAGCCGAAAGGCCAAGGCTGAGCTTGCACGTCGTATGGAGGAGACGATAAGGATTTGCTCAGAAGAATAGGAATATGCTGAAAAGAAAACCTGTGCTGTGTGTCTTGCCGGATCCGAACGGATCCGGCAAGACATCCACAACGGTCAGGTTATTCTCCAATGAATGGGCTTCAGATTGATCTATATCAATCCGGATGGTATCGCCCAGAATGGTTTAGGAGATTGGAACTCCGAAGATGCGGTTTGGAATAACGAGTCTTCTAGGAAAAGATTATTATCTATTCTGTATGACGTGGTTGTATTATGCGATTTCACAAAACTTTACGTTTCATATCTATGGCAAAAAAATATAATAAGATAAAGCTTGAAAACGTTGTTATCAAAGGCTATAAATCAATAGGTTTTGATACTCCTGTTTCTCTTTCCCTCGGTTCTGTTAATATCTTGCTTGGGGCTAATGGTGCAGGTAAGAGCAATATCGTAAGTTTCTTTAAGATGCTGAGCTATATGATGAGCAAGTCTTTTGCTCGTTATGTGGAGATGTCCGGTACTGCAAATTCTTTGTTGCATTATGGTGCGAAGCAGACCCCAGCAATGGAGGGAACATTGACTTTCTCAGATAGTAAGTCGGTAGATACATATCATTTTAAGCTCGTTAATGCCGCACCGGATCGCCTGATAGTCACGGAAGAGTCCGTACGATGGCATAGAAAAGGAGAAGACAAACCATATGATGTGTTGATCGAACCGGTCTTTAAGGAATCGGCTTTAGCTGATAGCCATGATGCCGTAGCAAAATCCATTTATTGGATGTTGTCATATTGCAAGGTTTATCAATTTCATGATTCCTCTGCCGCGGGTCCTTTGCGTCAGGCTTGTCCTGTAGAAACCGCTGAATATTTGCAGGCTCACGGAAATAACCTGCCTTCTTTCCTTTATTTTTTGCGGGAACATTATAGTGACTCGTACAACCGCATTGTCACTTATGTGAAAGATGTCGTCCCTCAGTTTGAGGATTTCTATCTGGAACCAGTAGGAAATTTCATATCCCTTAGGTGGAAGGATAATTCCGCTACTGACTATGTGTTTAATGCTCATCAATTTTCAGACGGCTCTATTCGTTTCATCGCTCTGGCTACACTTCTATTGCAGCCTAAAGAAACGATGCCGAATGTTATAATTTTGGATGAGCCCGAATTGGGGCTTCACCCATATGCGGTAACCCAATTAGCTCAAATGATTAAGGATGCGGCCATCCATTCTCAGATAATTATCGCATCGCAGAGTAAAGATCTGGTGGATTATTTCGATATTGATAACATATCAGTTGTAGAGATGGATGAGGCTAGTTTCTGCACAACTGTGAAAACTCTGAATGAAAGTGACTATAAGCTATGGCTTGAACGTTACACTGTCAGCGAATTGTGGGACAAGAATATTATAGGAGGCCGACCGGTATGAGCGTGAAAATAGTTCATGTGCTATGTGAAGGGCAGACTGAGCAGGGATTTGTAGAGGAGGTGCTGAAGCCGTATTTGATGGCAAAAGGTATTACTTCCGTTAAGAGCGTCCTTGTTACAACAAACAAGAAAAAGAATGCCCGTGGAGGGTTGGTTACTTACCAGCACGCGTTCGACGATTTGTCTATCATGTTGAAATCAAATACTGATGGGGAATATGAGAGACACATATTTACAACGATGTTTGACTTGTATGCGTTGCCTGGCGATTTCCCAGGGTATGCGGAATCGCACTCTATTGATGACAGGTATTCCAGAGTCGCATCATTTGAACGAGCATTTTATGAAGCTATTGGGTCTGAAAGATTCGTGCCGTATATTCAGCTTCATGAGTATGAGGCACTGGTCTTTTGTGGGTTGGATTACTTGCCGTTGATGTACAAGGGGTGTGATGGAAATATTGAGAAACTCAAGTCGGAATTAGCAGAGGTAGGTAACCCTGAGTTAGTAAATGATAGTCCAGACACAGCCCCGAGTAAGCGAATAATTAAGGCCGTTGAAGGCAATAAGAGAACGCATTACAACTACGATAAGCCTAAGGCTGGAAAATTTGTGGCTCAAAAGGTAGGCATTGAGACGCTCCGTGATCAATGCCCTCATTTCAATGGATGGATTGAACAATTGATTAACATCTAAGAAGTATTATGTATTCAAGCACCACAATTATGTTTTGGGGAGGGAAGTAGATCAAATTTTGGATTTGGTAAAAACATCCCTAACTTGGCCGAAAAACGTGGGGCTTATACGGCGGTGAAGATTTGAAACAGAGTCAAAATTGACTACTAACTAGTTGTTTAATAGTGTTGAGAAAGTTATAAAACTCTTTTCCTATGGCTGTTGCAAAAGAAATGCAAGATAAATTCTTGGAGACATCTACAAAACCTCCAAAACTCTTCATCAGTCATAAAACTGAAGATAAAGAATATGCTGATGCTCTAGTTTCTCTCATTAATTACATTATAGGTCGAGATGACGACAAGATTTTTTGCAGTTCCATAGCAGGCTATGGAATTAAGCCGTCACAAGACATAATAAACGAAATCAAGAACCAATTTGACAACTATAATGTATTTATGGTCATCATCCATTCGCCTCGATATTACAAAAGTCCAGTATGTCTGAACGAAATGGGAGCTGCTTGGGCTACGAATGCTAGATTTTGCTCATTCCTCACTAAAGATTGTAGTATTGATCTTCTTGGAGGCGTGATTGGGAAAGGAGAGATCTGCATCAACCCTAATGATGAAGAGGAAATGTTCAATTCTCATCTCAATAGTTTCAAGGACGATCTTATATCATTCTTTGGTGTCCCTCCTATGGTAGGGACAAAGTGGGAGCATGAGAGAACCAAATTTGCAAAAGCTTTGGAATCTATCACAATCAAAGAAACAGAAGGCCGAGATGGAGACGACACATATAATCTGTTCGATATTCTATATCTCCCATCCCTAGATACTATTTTTGAGCAACTAGATGTTGACCACTTCAGTAAATGGGCGTATGACTGTGCCATTAGTGGAAACACTATTCTTCGTAAGTCAACATATGAAAGAATAGAAAGGACTATATCATATATCAAAAGCCGTCCCAAACATGAGAAATATGAAAGTTGGGATTCTCTCATAAAGAATCTTGGTCAATTACTTTCCGATTTCAGATATGTCTTCTCTTTACATTCTGATGATTTTGGTGATGATGCCTATTATGTTACAAGGTTTTATAAAGAAAGTCCATATGGTAAGGGCTTTAACCCGAATTATGATGTCGATTTAGAAGCCTATGATGAATATGTTAGTCTCATTTCAGACCTCATTTTTGAATTAGCAAGGTTTTGCAACCTACTTCTTACAAGGGTTCGTGAGATTCATCCTGAATATAGGCAAGAACTAGGTATCCTTCATATTGAAGGCCTAATATCTGATTCTGACTTAGTATATCGCAGTGAAGAGATTTCAGACAATCCATATCCTGGAATTGCTGCCTTTATTTCTAAAAGGCTCACTCGTGAGAAGCATTTTGGTCATAGTGGTACTATAAATATTGATGGATATGAACGATAACCATTCAGCAAATTATGAATGCCAAGAAACTCATAGAAGAAGTTCTATTGGACTTGGGCAACAACAAGTCTTTGAAAGATGTCTCGACAAAGATTCAAATCATTGTTAGACTACTGAGTGATGATAAACTGAAAGAATGGTACAACAATGAATTTATATCGGGGTATAAAGGCAAAGAATATCCAGATTATCGAATTACACAGGCCGCTGACATAAAGGCTGACTACTTCATACCACAAGGGTTGGGTGTTTGGCAAATCAAGGGGCAAAGTGTACCTGTTTCAAATTTGGGTGCAGAAAAGTATAAGAAGATAATGACAATTACGTTTGATGATACAATACAGGCGATTATAAACTATTCAAAACATCCGAAAGATGTGGTTGTGGCTCTTTCTCCATACGAACGCATACAAGTACAGGAGGTACTAGGTGAAGCCCAAATACAAAATGCCCACAAAGTAATTTCTCCATCGACGTTTCAGAGTATTATTGACAATGTGCAAGGTAAAATCATTGACCTGTTTATGGACTTGAATGATACTGTATTCAATGGCGAAATAGATATGAAGTCACCATCGACAAAAGAAGAAATTCATCAAGTGATAACAAACAATTTTACTGCTGGGATCATCCAAACAGGCACAGGTGTTATTGATGCCCGACATTCAACGATTGCTGCGAATATGGATAACTCGCTATCAAAAGAGGTGATTTCAAAGTTGCTATCACTGACTAATGAAATTGACAAGATCATACGAGAAAATGATGAAGAGCATGATGAGATTGCTCAAGAGATAATCGACATTAGAACAGAGCTGTCAGAGGTTAAACCTAAACGAAATCTATTGAAGAAATCATTTAAAGCGTTAGCGTATAGTGTGGCATCAATCTCATGTAAGGCTGCTTTAGAGGCTATAATTTCGGAGGTGATGTTTTTATTGTCATAGTAATCAATATGCTACGTGGAATTATAATAAGTTCATAATTATACAAGGTATGCAATTGTACACGTCCACTTTTCCGCATTGAGTTCTGAACAAGTCTGCGCATCTTTGTCTCAAACCAAAAACAGAGTCAAAGATGAAGGAAGATCCAACAATCAACTACGCGTTCGCGCTCAAGCACTACAACCAGAACGGCCGCGGCCGCTCGATGAAGAAGTTCTGCGAGGAGGAGGGGTATGACTATGAGAAGTTCATGCAATATTCACGCAGGGGCCAGAAAGATTACTGCGTCCTCAAGGAGGCCGACGAGCGCCAGCTGTCGGGCGGGTTCATCCCGCTGGTCGTAGACAGAATGCCGGAAGGAGGCCTCGGCATCCGCGACGTGCGTGTCCGGTTCACGAACGGTATGGAGCTGTCGCAGTGCGAGGGCGACATCAGCGAGCTGTTCGGCATGGTCAGGAAGATGCTTGGATAGTGGCGCCATGGTGATGATGTCGAGTGAATATTCCATCTACCTGTATCGGGAGAAGGTGGACCTGCGCAATGGAATATCCGGCCTGAGCGGTATCGTCCGCGATGAGATGAGGCTTAATTCGAACACCGCGAAGAGCGTCTACGTGTTCAGCGGCAGGAACTTCGTGCGTAAATCAGAGCGTAACGCCGGCCGAGGCAGGGATGACGATGCCCCATCTGGCCGCGGAGAGAACCGTGAATCCGAAAAGAAGGACTATGTTGACGTGGAGAGCCAAAAGGCGAAGGATGCCGAAATGGCTTCAGGCGACGGGAGCACAGTGGACATAATGAGGAGGATAGAGGAGCGTCTGGAGGTTTTCCGTAAGTCGGACTTCGCTGGCTGCGGCGAACTGCTGAGGAAGACCCTGAAATATGCGATAGGAGAATGGCCTGCGATGAAGAAGGTACTTGAGTGTGGCGACGTGGAACTGTCGAACAACCTCAGCGAGCAGATGATGCGTCGGATAAAGATGAACCTGAAGAACGCCGGGAACATCGGAAGCGAGAGGTCGGTCAGGTACAACGCGTTCATGTACTCGATAATCGAGAGTTGCAAGATGGTGAAGCGTAACGTGGAAGATTATCTGAGATCCCTTTTGGAACGTCTTCGTTCTGCAAGGGGCGGCGACGACCTGACGAACTGCCTGCCTTGTTATCTGCCCGCATAGCAGAAAAATCAAAATAATCGAAAAAAAAATAAGTTTAACGAAACCACTGAAAATCAGCGGCAAGCGCAAGCATGCGGAAAAGTGGATGCGTACGGGACGGTTACGCTTTTCGTGGCGGCCTTGCCAAATCCCAGATGGAATGCCTTCCTCGCATGAACCTGGGTAGCCAATACAACATCGCGGAGACTTTCAGAGAGGCAGATCTGCCCGAACATGAGGATCTCAAGCTGATTGTAGCAAGTGAGTTACATGACATACTTGTCTAGGTCATACACTTTCTGGTATTACCGCATGTGGTCTTTTATCTGGGATTGTGTTGCTGATATTCCCGGAGACGAAATGTCAATATTCAATCTAAAATATTCACTAATAAATGAAAACCGCCCTAATCACCGGCATCACGGGTCAGGATGGCTCGTACCTTGCCGAGTTGCTGCTGTCGAAGGGGTATGACGTGCACGGGACGATCCGCCGGTCATCGGTGGACTACCGTGAGAGGATCGCGCACCTTGAGGGGCAGCCTAATTTCCATCTCCATTACGCCGATCTGGGGGACTCGATGAGTCTGATCCAGGTGATGAACCGCGTGCGACCGGACGAGGTGTACAACCTCGCGGCGCAGAGCCACGTCCAGGTGTCGTTCGACTCTCCGGAGTTCACGGCCGACGTTGACGCGACCGGGGTGCTGCGCATCCTTGAGGCTATCCGCCAGACGGGACTCGCCGAGACGTGCCGCATGTATCAGGCCTCCACGTCAGAACTCTATGGAAAGGTTGAGGAGGTGCCTCAGAACGAGAACACCCCGTTCCATCCCTACAGTCCGTATGCCGTCGCCAAGCAGTACGGCTACTGGATCGTCCGGGAGTACCGCGACGCCTACAACATGTTCTGCTGCAACGGCATCCTGTTCAACCACGAGAGCGAGCGGCGCGGCGAGACGTTCGTCACGAGGAAGATCACTCTCGCGGCCGCGCGGATCCGTCAGGGGAAGCAGGAGAAACTGTACCTCGGCAACCTCTCGTCGCTGCGCGACTGGGGGTACGCCAAGGATTATGTGGAGTGCATGTGGCTCATCCTTCAGAACGAGAGGCCGGATGACTATGTGATAGCGACCGGCGTCCAGCACAGCGTGCGGGAGTTCTGCCAGCTGGCGTTCCGCGAGGCTGGAATTGAGCTTGAGTTCATAGGCGAGGGTGCGGAAGAGAAGGGAATAGACAAGGCGACCGGCCGTGTGCTTGTCGAGGTGTCCCCGGACTTCTACCGCCCGACGGATGTGGTCAACCTGTGGGGTGACCCGACCAAGGCTAAGGCCACGCTCGGATGGAATCCGACCAGGACATCCTTCGAGGAACTGGTCCGCATCATGGTGGAGCATGACATGCGCAAGGTCGCCGCAGACGGTGCGGCGGAGGACGTGCGCAAGATGAATCTTGTCGAATATCTTGAAAAAGGCATTGTGAAATGATGGAGAAGAACGCGAGAATCTATGTGGCCGGCCATCGCGGGATGGTTGGCTCCGCTATAGTCAGGGAGCTGCGCCGGCAGGGTTACGACAACCTTGTCCTGCGGACGCACAAGGAGCTGGATCTCTGCGACCAGCGCGCCGTCGAGGCGTTCTTCGAGGCGGAGATGCCTGAATATGTCTTCCTCGCCGCCGCCAAGGTGGGCGGGATAGTCGCCAACGAGGAGGCTCTGGCCGACTTCATGTACATGAATATGACTCTGGAGATGAACGTCATCCACTCGGCGTGGAGGAACGGCTGCCGTAAGCTGGAGTTCCTCGGGTCGTCGTGCATCTATCCCCGCATGGCGCCGCAGCCGATGAAGGAGTCCTGCCTCCTGACGGGACCGCTGGAGAAGACGAACGAGGCCTACGCCCTCGCCAAGATCTCCGGTCTTAAGTACTGCGAGTTCCTGAACCGCCAGTACGGCACTGACTACATCTCGGTGATGCCGACGAACCTCTACGGCCCGAACGACAACTACCATCCGACCCACTCCCACGTGCTTCCGGCCCTTATCCGGCGTTTTCACGAGGCGAAGGTGTCCGGCGCTCCGTCGGTGACCTGCTGGGGCGACGGCTCGCCATTGAGGGAGTTCCTCTACGTGGACGACCTCGCCAACCTCTGCGTGTTCCTGATGAACGGATATTCCGGGAACGAGACCGTCAACGCCGGTACGGGGAGGGAGATCACCATCAAGGAACTGACGCGTCTCGTCGCCAAGGTGGTCGGCTACGAGGGCGAGATTCTTTGGGACGCATCCAAGCCGAACGGTACCCCGCGCAAGCTTCTCGACGTCTCCAAAGCCACGGCCTTGGGCTGGACCTACAGGACGGAACTGGAGGACGGAATCCGTCTCGCCTACGACGACTTCCTTCACAACCCGGTGAGGGCGGAGAGGTAGATATTCCAAGATAATAATAATGGCTGGCGGTCACTTTTCGTTGTGGCCGTCTCCCGAAATATAGTATATGCCAAACAAGAAAGTATTCGTTTCCGGCTGCTATGACCTCCTGCACAGCGGCCATGTTGAGTTTTTCAAGGAAGCGTCGTCCTACGGCGACCTCTATGTCGGCATCGGTTCCGACGCCACGATCCTTGACTACAAGCATCATAAGACCGTGTACAGCGAGCGGGAGCGGCTGTTCATGGTGAAGTCGATCCGCTACGTCAAGGATGCGTTCATCAACCGTGGCCACGGCATCATGGACTTCATCCCTACCGTTGAGGAACTGAGGCCGGACATATTCGTTGTCAACGAGGACGGTTCGAACGAGGACAAACGCCGCTTCTGCGCGGAGAGGGGCATTGAATATGTCGTCCTCCAGCGCCGCCCGTCCGAGGGTCTGGCCGCCCGTTCCAGCACCGATCTGAAGAAGTCGGAGTCTTCGATCCCGACAAGACTCGACCTCGCCGGGACGTGGATCGACCAGCCGTATGTGTCGTGCCTTGCTCCTGGGTGGGCGGTGACCGTGTCTCTTGAGCCGACTTTTGAGGTGAGGGAGCGCTGCGGCCTCTCCACCTCCACCCGCAACGCCATCCGCAAGATCTGGCCGTACCAGCTCCCGAACATGGATCCGGAGATGCTGGCGAAGCTGGTGTTCTGTTTCGAGAACGACCCGGAGCGTTCGGACGGGGTGATCTCCGGTGCCCAGGACGCCATAGGAATATGCGTTCCCGGCCTTGCCCGTCACTATTACGACCAGCGTTTCTGGCCGGTAAAGATCGAGACGTGTTCTGACGAGAGGGTTCTCTCATGGCTTGAGGAGCACCTCTGCCTGATTCCGATGTTCCCTCGCCGTCCGGGCTGCTCGGTGGTTGAGGGGAAGGACATCACCCTTCCGAAAGTCCGGGCCCTGGCAAAGGCCGCGGATGACTGCTGGCACGCCATTCTTGACATGGACATTGACCGCTTCGCCGCCGCCTACCGGGCGTCGTTCGAGGCTCAGGTCGCCATGTTTCCGGGGATGGTCAACCCGACATCATGCGGAGGAGGCGTCCCCGAAGGCTCGTCCGCACATATTCAAAAAGACGCCGCCGGGATTGCCGACGGACTTTCAGGACAACCATCCGAGAAGTCTTCCGACGTGCCTTCCTGCGTGCATTCCGAGGGAGCTTTTCTTCCGTCAGTACAGGAATATATTGACAAATATTCCCGGATGCCGGGTGTCCTCGCCTGGAAGATGCCTGGTGCTGGCGGTGGCGGCTACCTCGTCCTCGTCTGCACCTCTCGCCACACCTTCCCGGACGGAGCCATCGAGATCACCGTCAGGCGCGGAGGGATGTAGTCTGCTTACGGATTCAGGTGTGATACGTGCGCATATTGCTTAAATTTAACTTCAAAAGAAATGAAAAGATATTGCCAAACCCTTGAGTTGGTGGGCGACAACCAGATGATCGAGAATTACATCGACGCCCACCGCCACGTCTGGCCCGAGATTCAGGAGGGCATCCGCTCCGTTGGCATCCTCGACATGCAGATTTACCGCCTTGAACGCCGTGTCTTCATGATCATGGACACCACCGATGACTTCGACTTCGTCAAGGACAACGCCCGTCTCGCCACCCTGCCCCGCCAAGCCGAATGGGAGGCCTACGTCGCCCGCTTCCAAGGCTGCGACCCATCCATGACCTCCACCCAGAAGTGGCATCTCATGGAGAAGATCTTCCAACTGAAACATGAATGATGATGAATGTGTTAATGGCCAAATTTTTGGCACCATGTGGCATTGCGAAGTGCGTGTACTGCGATAGGAGCAACGTTTCCTACTCTGTGATGAAGAACTTTGTTACAATTAATCATTAGCCACATGTTATATCAAAAACGGACAATAGTTGTCCAGATGACGGATCGAGATTTGCGTTGATACGGCTCAAATAATTGACCATTAACAATTGCTCGTTAACTCCTGAGTTGAGCCCCCTCAAGTAGGGTGTGAGCAGTTATGTATGAAATTAATTGGAAAGAAAGGGTGAAAACTAAGACTAATGGCTAATACAAAAGTAGATAATATAAAAATAGCGAAGAATACATTGTATATGTATATTCGAATGTTGGTGACAATGGTTGTATCGCTTTTTACAGCTAGAATCAACTTTCAGGCTTTGGGTATAGATAATTTTGGTATATATAATGTAGTAGGAAGCGTTATTGTATTTTTTGCTTTTATTAATCAAGGGTTAACAACTGCAACGAGACGGTATATTACAGCTGAGATAGTACAGGGTACTCCAGAAAGTCAGCGAAATGTCTTTAATCTAGCTTTTGAGGCGCACATTTTTATAGCGCTAATAATATTAATTCTTGCTGAAACTATTGGACTGTGGGCAGTAAATTCATTATTAAATATTCCTGATAATAGGATGTTTGCTGCAAATATTGTATATCAGCTATCTGTGTTTACAGCAATTGTGAGTGTTATGCAAACCCCATATACAGCAGCAATTACAGCCAATGAAAAAATGAATATATATGCGTATCTATCTATTTATGATATTCTATTGAAGTTAGCTATTGCATTTGGAGTGTTGTATATTACTGGTGACAAACTAATTATTTTTGCAGTATTATTATGTATTGGTACGACCTCCGTAATGTTCGTGAATAGTTTATATTGCCGCCATTCTTTTCCGATGTGCCGTTTCGTACGTCCACGCAATAAGTCTCTATTAAAGGAAATTTTTAGTTATATGGGGTGGAATTTAGGTAGTCAGTTGATGGTGATTCTTACAAATCAAGGAGTTACCATCTTGGTAAATATGTTCTTTACAGTAGCTGCAAATGCAGCAATGGGAGTAAGTAATCAAATAACTAATATAGTAAATAATTTTGTAACAAATTTCCAAGTTGCGTTTAATCCGCAAATAACAAAGCAATATGCAAGTAAAAACTGGAAGGATTTGAATGATTTGGCAATTCGAAGTTCCAGATTTTCTAGTTTTTTGGTGTTGATTTTTATGGTTCCTATTTGTTGTCAAATAAAGAACTTTTTAGGAATATGGTTGGGTAATTATCCTGAAGGGGCTGTGGAGTTTTGTATCTTAACGCTGCTGGGTATATTCCTAGATGGAATATCTGCTCCATTGTGGATGATTTTATGTTCAGATAAGGATGTAAAGAAATATCAAATAGTAATATCGTTAATATATTCTTTTAATTTTATTGGGGCGTGGATATTGCTAAAATGTGGATTCCCTCCATATTCTGTTATTGTAGCACGTATATTAGTTTATGCTATAGCAATAATTGCACGTCTTTGGTTAGTTAAAGAAAGGGTTCCTTCGTTTCCTGTTTTAAAATGGATTAAGGAAGTTTTGTTGAAATCCATGGTTGTTTCTATTGTGCCAATTGTGCTGTATGTTTTGATTCAAAAATTAATATTTGATAATCCGTTCTTGGAGATTATTCTAGTGGGTGGAGGTGTTTTTGTGATGACGATAGTTTCAATCATGATGTTTGGACTTGATAATAAGGAGCGAAAGTTCCTGTTTGAAAAAATAAAAATAAAATGTAATTGACTATGAATATTATTAATAGAGTTCTTGGTAAGGCTCGGCGAATTATTTTACGGCCACATGTTGTAATGAGGCCTGGCAGAGAGCTGAATGTCGATTCGTTAGAATTGAATAAAATAAATAACCAATATGGTGATTGGTTTGTTCATCCATGTGTGCGTTATATTTCAGAGGGTTTCGCAGGTCATAAATGGTGGATGGTAGTTACTCCTTATCCTAATTATAATTCAAAAATGGAAAATCCATTATTGTATTATGGTAATGGAAATGCAGATGTTCCCCCTGCCGATTGGACTTTAGTTGGCGTTGTGCAGGATACTCACAAGGAGGGGTACAATGCCGATGGTAATATATTTTTCGATGGTAATAAATTGTGGATATTTTGGAAGGAAAGTGACACGATAAATACCCGTAAAGAGTCTGGTTTTAAAAATATGATGGGATGCTGTTATGACGGAAAAACTTTTAGCAAGCCAAGAGTCTTCTGTCATAATCCAAATGACAAGTCTATGTATCTTGCGGCTCCTGTTGTTATTAAGATTGGCAGTAAAATCCAGTGTCTTGGAGTATTTTCACCAATAATGAACGATATAGCGAAGGGAAAGGAATATATGTTCCCAAGGAGCATTGCTGTCTTTTCATTAAGCGATAATGATTTAGAGCGAGGCGAGTTTGTTTTTGACAAAGTTGTAGAACAAAAATATTTTAAAGGGTGTGATTTCTGGCATATAGATGCGTTCAGTTATAATGGTAGGTATTATTGTGTGGAAACGCCCATTAACGGTGAATATGTGATTTTAGGAGAATCTGTTGATGGATATTCATATAACTTTTTCCGAAAACCGTTACTTCATGCTCATGGTTATCGTCCAACACCATATCTTTATAAAGCGAGTGGCGTTGTTGTTGGAGATAAATTCTATCTTTTCTATCCATCGAAGCTTAAAGATGGAAAAAGAGTTCATATATTTTGTAGCAGTATGAGTATGGAAAGGCTTCTTAAAAAAATATAGATTTATGGAGATAATTTGCAATTATGAAGAATGTACGGCATGCCAGGCGTGTAGAAGTGTATGTCCTGTTAATGCTATTACAATGGTCGAAAATAGTCGGGGGTTTTCTTATCCCATAATAGATCAGTCAAAATGTATAGATTGCCATAAATGCCAGCGAATATGTCCGTCAATTAATAATTCTGTTGATTTTAATGCTCCGTTAAAAACATATGCGGGATGGATTTTAGATAAAAAGAATCGTTGGTTTAGTACTTCTGGTGGCGCATCTTATGCCTTGTCGCGTAAAGTTATAGAGGAAGGTGGAGTGTTTTGTGGTTGTAGGTGGAATATGAATCATGCTGAGCATGCAATTACGGATCGAAAGGAAGACCTACATCAGTTTCAAGGTTCTAAATATACTTATAGCGATATTAACGAATGCTATATAAGGATTCTTCAATATTTAAAAGAGAACCGAAAGGTATATTTTGTCGGAACAGCTTGCCAAATTGCTGGCCTAAAAGCCTTTTTGGTGAAAGGCTACGAAAATTTGGTTACTATAGATATTCTCTGCCATGGCATCCCTTCTTCAAAGGGATTAAGAGATAGAATTGCAGGTGTAGAAAGAATGCACAAGCATGGAAAAGTTGTAGATCTTCGTTTCCGAGATAAGAAGATTGATCAGTATCATACATGTATGAAATACACATTTGAAGATGGATTTTCTTTCTATAGTTCTGAGTATCAGGACTTTTTTTCCCGTGGTTTTGATTCAAATTATCTTCTTAGAGAAAATTGTTTTAATTGTAAGTATGCTAGGCGTGAGCGCATTTCGGACATCACAATAGCAGATTTCTGGGGATATTCACCTATTAATTTGCGCTTTCGGTCTTTTAGAAAGGGCACATCCTTACTTCTTGCGAATACGCTCAAAGGAATGGAAGTAATAGATCAATTAGATGCATTTCAAAAAGAAGAACGTGATTATGAGTATGCAGCGAGAGCCCAAAATAATCTGCATAAACCGCAGCAAAAACCTGATTCCTATAATGAATTTTGGGACAAATATTTGTCAGCAGATGATTCAGTACAAGCCTTCTCTCAGTTAGCACTTGAGTATTTTCCTCCAATAATGCCATTGCCTATAAAGAAAAATGACTGGAGAACTTTTAAGAGTATGATAATACAAAAGTCAGTAAAGAAGATAATTGCAGATTTTATTCGTACATATTTTTGGTGGACGTATCGACCATTTAAAGATTTAAGACGTAACGTTGTTATATATAATTATCGTAAACGACAAATTGATCGCTTAGATAAGTTAAATGCATCAATTAAACACGTCTATTATCTTGGTATAACAGAGCAGCCTAATTTAGGTGATATGGCGCAGCATTATTGTATTAAGAACTGGATAACCGATAATTATCCTGACTATCAGATGGTGATGTTTGAGAGTTCGGCTATAACAGATTCTCATCATACGAAACGTTTCTTTGATAAACTAAAAAAGAAATTTGGACAAAATGATAGAATAATAATACAAAGTGGTTATTGTACGCAGGATTTAGGTGGTGATCATCCTTTGATGCATCGACTTGTTTGTGAAAATATGCCTGATGCCAAGATTCTGATGATGCCTCAGACTATTTTCTTTCAACATGAGGAGAATAGACGTATGTGTGCAGAAAACCACAACAGAGCAAAGAATATGCTATTCCTTGCTCGTGATCAGTACTCATACAAGCAGGCAATAGAGATGTTTCCAAACATCAAAGTGAAAGCTTATCCAGATATTGTTACAACTCTGATTGGGACTTATTCGTTCAATCATGAGAGGAAAGGAGTCTGTCTATGTACTCGTAATGATGGTGAAAAGTTATATAGTTATGAAGAGATTAGTGAATTGAAAGCTCGCATTGAAAATGATGATGTAACGGTTTTTGAAAAAGATACTCAGGGCAAACGTCCATACCAAGAAATAAGATCAAACCTTAAGCAATTTATTGAGCAAGAGATTGAGAGTTATTCTTATTACAAAGTTACTATAACTGATCGCTATCATGGCACTATCTTTTCGCTCTGTGCAGGGATCCCTGTAATTATTATAAAAACTACAGATCATAAGGTAATAACAGGGGCAGAGTGGTTCAAAGGCGTCTATGATGATTTTGTATATGTTGCAGAGGATTTAAATGACGCTTATAATATATGTAAAAAGGTGATGTCTTTACCATTATCAAACAAACTTAAACCTTATTTTAAAGAAGCTTATTATGATAAGCTTAAGTCTTTGTTTGAAGATAATTAGAAAATAATGAAAATAGTACATATAAACGCATTTGATACAGGTGGTGGAGCTGCGATAGCTTGTGCCAGACATTGTGAAGCTATGATTAAAGCTGGCCAAGAAGTCACAATGCTTGTGGTAGCAAAGTCATCTAGGCTACCATTTGTAAAAAAGGTACATCAGGGAATTAAAAAATTGTTGATTGAATGGTGGGATATTCAAACAGAAAAGACTATTAATAAGATTAGTCCGATTGGTACTTACAGTTTGATGAATCATGGTTTTGATTTCTCGAAAGATCCTGTTGTCCAAGATGCTGATGTGATATTCCTTCATTGGGTTAATGGTAATGCGCTTACTGTAAAGGGTGTCGAGAAGATTCTTCAATTAGGAAAGCCTGTTTTCTGGTATATGCACGATATGTTCCCTATCACGGGGGGATGTCACCATTCTTTAGGTTGTGATGGATATAAGTCTGATTGCAAACTGTGCCCATTAATAAATAATGTTAGGTATAAGAACTTATCGTCCTCTATGCTGAGGAAAAAGATGAGATGGTGGAACCGATATGATAACCTTTCATTCGTAACTCCAAGTTCATGGCTCGGATCGTGTGTACAGCAGAGTAAACTGGCAAAGAGCCACAAAGTGTTTGTTGTACCAAATGTCGTGAACACTGATATCTTCAAACCAATGAACATCGATGCTAAAGGCATATTTGGCTTGAGTAAGGGGAAAAAAACGATATTGTTCGGAGCTGCCTCTATGGGAAGTGTGTATAAAGGAACAAAATATGCACATGATTGTTTGAAGATGTTGAATCCGGATGATTACGAGGGTATGGTCATTGGAGCAGTTCCTTTAGAGTTCACGGAGGACTTGGATCTTAGAATAGTGGAGACAGGATATCTCAATGATAACCTTTCACTAGCAGTTGCCTATAATGCTTGCGATACGTTTATAATATCATCTGTCGCCGAGAACTATCCTAATGTCGTATTGGAGGCCATGTCTTGTGGAAAACCATGTGTCGGTTTTAGGACGGGAGGTATTCCAGATTTAATTGATCACGGAAGAACTGGTCTTTTGACTAACGAGAATGATGCGTCTTCTTTGTCAGAGTGCGTTAAGGATCTGTTTTCGGATAATGTACGGTATGAGATGTTTTCAGAAAATGCTCGAAAGCAAGTGCTTGATAATAATTCTTATGCAAGGATTATGCAAATTCATAAAGAAATCGCATCTGATAATTAATCGAATAAATGAAAGCTATAGGTTCTACTAGCAGTAGAAAAGTCTGGTTCGTTTTCCTTTCTGCTCTTTTTATACTCTTATGTTATTACCCATATGAGTTTTACTCGGTATATTTCCTTTTTATGCCGAACGAATTCTTATATAGTCAATTGATGTTTTTGGCTTTAGTAGCATTGCTATATATAGGTTGTAGAGCTAAAAGAAAGCTTCCTGGTAAGGTTCTTATGATTTTTCTGATGCAATTTACAGGCTTTGCATTATATAACAACCATCATGGATTAAATTTGAATTCGTATATTGCATCGTTAGTTCAAATGGCTCTTCCTGTGGTTATGATTTTGTGGATTGATTCATCAATTGGTATATTGAACTTTTTTAAGAAATACAACAAGTGGATAATGTGGATGGCCATTTTGGGTGCCTTTACATGGGTCTTGGTAACTTTTTTTCATTATTCTCCATTATTTAGTATTCCAGATAGGGCAGATGGGCGCATCATTTATAATTATCTGTTTACATTCAATAAGACAGATATGAATGATATGGCTAATGTGTTTTGTTATGCTGGCTTTTTTGATGAACGAGGAGCTATGGGGTATTGGGGAATGTTTGCTCTGATTTTTAATAAATTGTTCATTCAGAATAAAAAAATGGAATATATTCTTATTGCATGCTTATTATTGACATTTTCAATGGGATTTTATTTTCAGGTTATTTTTTATATTTTATTATTTTATTATTCAAAGCAAGGGATGAATCGAAAGCTGTTGATGACATTTGCATTAATTTGCGTTATTGTTGGTGCCGGTATGACAAGAGGGACTAAATTTAACTCAATATATGATAATTCAATAGGACGTTTTGTCGAGATTTTTGAGACATCTCAAACAGATAAAACGATTGCAGTATCTACACGCGCTACTCTTACAGAAGCTGCTTGGGATGAGTTTGTACGCAATCCTTGGTTTGGTACAAATAAAAACGATGACTTGGATTTATATACCGATAATATTTACGAGCCTTTGGTATTGTATGGAATTGTTGGTACCCCATTCGTGCTTTTCCCTTTTATTTGGTTGTTGTTTTATGGCCTAAGGAATAATCGGGCACTATTTAAGTGTATGTTGGTTGTATTTTTAGGTTTTTTCCACAGACCTTTCCATCAGAGTCTACTATATGGATTCATCTTGTATTCACTCATATATATAATATTAGTATATAAAGAACAATTGAGATATGAAACATCCGAAAGTTAGTATTGTAACATCCGTTTTCAACGGAGCCGAGTATCTTGAAGAGACGATTCTAAGCGTATTGAATCAAACTTACGACAACATTGAATATATTATCATTGATGGTGGTTCGACAGATAGTTCTGTGGACATCATAAAAAAATATGAAAACAGGCTTGCATATTGGACAAGTGAGAAGGACAATGGTATGTATGATGGCATTGCCAAAGGTTTTGAACATGCAACTGGTGAGATATGTGCTTACATAAATTCGGATGATTTTTACCAACCGACAGCAATTCAGACTGTGGTTGAGATTATGACGGAAAAACCATACATAAAATGGTTAAGCGGCATGCAAGTGTTATACAACAGCAAATCGACAATTGTAAATGCGTTTCTTCAAATTCCACAGTCATCAGAGCAAATCAGAAAGCGTCTTTTCCCCATACAGCAAGAGGTTACATTTTGGAGTAGAGAATTACATAAATCTATAGATTGGGACAAGTTCCGGTCATTTAGGCTTGCCGGCGACTATTATATGTGGGTTTGTTTCTCAAATGTTACAGAGCATTATGTTGTAAGAGCTATCTTGAGTGGTTTCCGTAGGCATGGAAACCAACTGTCTGCGAACTATAGCAAATACAAGGCAGAACTTGACACTTTCTGTTCCAAGACGACTGTCCTCGACATAATCAAAAAAGCATTTGTAACATTAGTATTCTTCAAGGCCCCTAAATTATATTGGCGCAACAAATATATCTTAACATGGGATTTCAGCGCCAACAAGTATGTCTAAAGCAGTATGAACTACGATTTCATTGTTTTTGAGTCATATCATCTAGCTACACACCATATATATGATATGATTTTAATAGCGCGTATGCTGAAAAGCCAGGGAAAGACAGTCGCAATTTTTGACATATACCATGAGATTCCAGAGAATTCCAGAGAAAATATTCCAGTAATACATTGGACGTCCAAATGCGGTGTCCCTGATGATAAATGGAGACTCCGAAAGCATAGCGTATTTGAAACAGGAATAAAATTTGTCACTTTCTGCTTTCAACAGAAAAAATATATGAATGAAGCATTGTCGTTCATAAAAGACAAAGCTTCCGCTTTCTACTGTGGTTCGTACCACAATGGAATGTCTACGGTTTTCTTCCAATTGCAAAAACCATGTTATTGGTGGGGACTGAGAAGCGAGCGCCTACATTTTTCATATAAAAAGGTACTAATATCTCCAATACACAGCATTCAAGTGCTCTTAGAGCGTCGGCGTTTCATAAGAAATCCTTACCAACGGCTGTTCGTCAGCAACCAAATTATCATGGAGGAGCACAATCGCTTGGGAATTCCACTCGATAGAATGATAATAAGAGAGGAGCGTGTAGTCGAACACACAACAGATGCAAACCTCTCAAGCTTGGACAACAATATCTCTTTTCTGGTCATTGGGCAATTACGCAAAGCTAAACACATTCCGACAACTATAGAAGCCTTTAGACATGCCGATATACCAGACGCAAAGCTGAAGCTTATCGGACGAGCCCAAGAGGAATATGAAAAAGTGATTGAACATACTATAAACGGTGACAACAGGATACTCAGAAGAAATGAATATCTAGAATACGATGATTTCTATAAAAATATCTCAAAGTCACATTTTGTACTATTTGCTGATGAAGCCGGTCCTTCATGTATAACAAATGGGACTATGACCGAAGCTTTGATAAACCATCGTCCTATCATTTGTCCTGACTATAATCCTTATAAGTATTATGTGGAAAAATACGGGTTCGGAATACTTTACAAAAGTGGCGACACGGACTCGTACGCTAAGGCGATGAGAAAAGGAGCGGAGCTTGGGGTAAGGCATTTCTTGCCTGCAATAGAAAAATTCTTGAATGAAATACAATTTGATGTTGTCTCGAAGAATTTTGTAGATGAGATAAACAAACAAATGTCGGCGGACAGGAATGTCTATAAATGATTTTAAGAGTTGCATCTCACGCCATTGTTAATCAAGGTTGGAGGAATTAAGTGTTTACATATTATGGAAAATAAAAATATTATATTTTATGTTGGTGAAGAGACTAAGCCTGTTGTTGAGAATTTAGACCGATACAAGCAGTCGATCTTCAACTATCAAATTGACAAGAGCATTCATTTGATTGATGAGCATCTTTGCACAGTCGCAAAGGATATGCATGATATTCAAGAAGAATACCCTAATAATATCCTTGCTTTTGTAGGCGAACGCGGTGCAGGAAAGACCTCATGCATGTGTTCTGTGGTTGAGATATTAAAGGAACTCCAAAATAGGGGTGCATACAATTTCCCGTATTTTAATGGTCTTATTGAGTTGCCCAAGAAAAGGATCCATGCGCTCAAGACCATTGACCCTTCGTTCTTTGATACCGCTCATAATATACTTGAGATTATAATAGGCGAGATGTATAAGAAAACTCGTCAAGAGTTGAGTAAGTTAGGAAGCAGACAAGATGAGGGCGAGGCTCGCAAGCTGATAAAGTCATTTCAGTCTATAAAGCGCGACATGCTTTACATGGACAAGGACACAAGATTCGAACGCGATGAGGAACTTGAGGAACTTTCCTTGCTTGCCGCCGGTGTGGACTTGAAGTCTGGCATACATAATTTGATAGACACCTATCTCGCATTTTGCAAATCCGACGTGTTGCTGATAAGCATCGATGACATTGATCTTAATGTGACTTTAGCTTACGAGATGGTGGAGCAGATTCGGAAATATCTCATTCTTCCCAATGTGGTCATTCTTTTAGCTGTCAAGATCGACCAATTGAGCATGGTGATACAAGAAAAGTTGTCGAAACAATTTGGACAATCTGTCAAATTAGGCTCGCATATTCTTACTGGCAATGACATTTCTGAAATGGCAGAGCGTTACATCAACAAACTTATTCCAATAGAGTCGCGCATTTATATTCCTTCCCCGGAGGTGTTTTTGGGAAACAGCTTGACAATAAAGGATGGTGACAGTGTGATATTTGAGGCGGATACGGTAAGGGATGCCATTCCTACATTGGTTTTCTCAAAATGCCGGTATTTGTTCTACAATACTAGAGGAACGACGAGCCCTATTGTGCCAAGAAACCTGCGCGACTTGCGCCTGCTGCTTCAGATGTTGGTCAGAATGAAGGATTATGAAGCCGTGAGGACAGTCGACATCTCAGAGGCAACAGGCAATAAGCATCAGTTCAAACGTTATTTCTTCAATACATGGCTCGACACTCTTGAGGCGGACGTGCGTTACGTGGCAACCAACCTGATTGGTGAGACGGAGCCAACCCTTTTCAACAAGAAAGTGATTGACTTGCTTCGCAACATGTATGCCAATGCCACATCTGTAGAGTTGAAGGCACATAGTACATATTTTGAGCCAGCCAATAATGAAATTGCTAAAAACAGCGGTGACACAAATTCGGAGGACAATTTCAGAAACATACTGGAGCCACGAAATATAGCCTACAACATCTCAATCGGCGATGTTTTTTATGTGCTTGACCGACTGTCTCATATGGAGACAAACTCAAGTGTTCACAGACTCATCTTCTTCATTAAATCGCTGTATTCAATAAAATTGTATGAGTGGTATGATGAGATGACAGATAGGGTTGACCGTCATATGCCGAGAGTGGCGATTGATGAGAAAAAGCCTTATAGAGGCGACTTCCTCATCAACATATGCGACTACATGAAGCTGGTTGGCGGCAATTTTTTCTGTCTTGATGGCGACAACGTGATACCACCAAAGAGAAACAAGGGGTTTGTGGAACGTGAGATACATCTTATAGACGGAAACAGCTTTTTCGCCTTGATGGACGAAGTGGTTAAAGATTGTGAGAGTCGTTCAAGCGGAGGGAGCGCAGAGATACATCTGTCAGATGAGGGGCTGGCAAGGATGCATGCCGTGGAGTTTTTTATGTTGACAATCTCCCGATATGTATGGACTACGGACAAGTCGTTGTCAGAGTCGGGCATACATCGCTACAGAATGAATACAGAGGCCTATTACAATCGACAGATTGGAGGACAGATGACAAACTTGAAATTCGATTTCCTTTCACCGTTCTTTACCCTAATAGACATAGAGCATTCATACGGAAGATTTAATAACAGGATATTTGAATATGCGAGACGTGCAGACAACTCACTATACAATAAACTGATGAAAAAAGTCGATGACGACAAGCACCGTTACCTTTCTTCCGTATGTATCAGGAATTCCGAGGTGTTGGACGAGTTGTTCAGTAGAATCAAGGCCAAGCGTGGAAATCTCAGAATGTCTGATGACAGCAAGATTTTCGCGACGATATATGGCGAGATTGCGAACTTTGAGATTGCCACTTATGACTATGAATACAAGGACAAGGTGAGCGATGTGAAGGATTATTACACTATTAAGTTTCCAATGTTCTCTATCTTGGCCGACTTGTTCAATGATGCTTGTTTTGTGCGTTACTTCACCAAAATATATGACCGTAAGGAGGACTCTGGAGAAATGGAAATATTGGTAATGAGTATGTTTAAAGATTTTCTGGAGTCTTCGGCAAAGAAAAAACAGTCAACAATCATTTCTAGGCTTAAGAAAAACTATAAAGATGTCTATGGCATAATAGGCGAGGATGTCATAAAGGAGCAGTTCAACGATACAAATCGGCAGTATACTACTGAAGAACAGATCAAGGGGCTAGCAAAAATCCTTAAGGATAATCCTTATACATACATGTCTTTATTCCCAAAGCCAATCAATGGTTCTGGGCAAACGGCATATGTGTCTCATGAAAGTGAGAACGCGCCAATTGAGCAGGATGATGTAAAAACCGGAAACGAGTTTGCCATAGATTCCGAGAATCATGGTCTGGCATAAGTTCGTGAATTATGGAGTTGCTGAGGAGTTTTATTAAGGCTATGTTTACCAATGTGCCTTATTGGCAAGCATCAAAGCCGTTTGTTGACAAAAGTGCTCTTGGGGGTATTGACGATCCTTTTATGGTGTATGCGCAGTCAGTTATGACATATGCGCGGGAGAGTATGCCTTATGTCAATGATGACAAGCAACGGTTGATGTCGCGACTCTTTTGTGATGAGTGGAGTTGCTTGCCGGGCTCAATGACAATGTCGTCATCCAAATGCATATTTTATGCTTTGGTTCATGAGGTTGGACAGCTTTTGACATTAAAGAATGGTATGCCAGTGGTGAGGAATGGTGCGATGCTGCGTTGGCGTTTGGTCTCGCTCATCTTGGGCGAAGATGTATTGCTTGCGGCATATCTAGCCTTTCGGGATAGGAACGCAGAGACACCCAAAGGCTATCGACCTGCAACATCCGTTGGAATAGAAGATACAGACTTGAATTATCTGTTCGACCGTGGTCTTTCAGACTTGCATCAACACCTTAAAGCATCCTCCGACACATTCACGCTGTCATGGATTTGCCTGATGAATCATGTCACTGGACGTTATAGGCAGTTCAAGTTAATGGCGGACAAGGATAATCTGTTATATTCAGAGTGCTATGATGCGGCACGTATTAGACTTGGGTTGTTCGAAATGTTGTTTCTTGACAAACGGATGGATACGGAGGGGCTGTTGCAAACATGTCCATGCATCCTGGACATAAGACTGGATGACCTGCAGTCAGAAATTAACATATGTATTAATTGCTATGCGGAAAAAGTGTTCGGCAAGAAAATTGACTATGCCATTTCTGCCCCACCTTTAGTGAAAAATACGGATGACATACATATGGGGGAAGCAAAAATCTTGTATCATGCCTTTAAAAAGGTGTATTCCAATCCTTCAGATATACATTTCACCTTGGCTTTATATCAGTATCTTATTGCAAGGACGCATCTTAGGAAAGTATTGGTGCAAAGTAATGACATTGTGGGATTTGGCAACTTTATGCGTTTTGAGGTTAAGAAGGACTTGCTTATTGAAGGGTATCCGGCATACAAGGACTTGCTGATAAAAATTCCATGTACGGAGGCGGTGCGGCACCACGTAAGCTACGTGGAGACCCGCATTGCTCCAAAGAACGATTATATGGGGCTGAAGAAAACGTTCATGAATACTGTAAAATGCTGCACGGGGGCGCATGGTAGACCGCAGAAGTGTTTGACTGATTTCGGAATTATATTTCACTTCATAAAAGAGGCTGATACTTATGTAGACAGTTGCGAGCGTAATAATGCCTTGAGACGGCGCATAAAGCACCAGTCCATCAATATAGTAAAGCTAAGATCCAATAGCCCATGGAAATCAAAGTATCTGGTAGGAGTAGATGCGGCCAATACGGAATTGGACTGCCGTCCAGAGGTCTTTGCCCAAAGTTTCAGGTATTTGCGAGCCAAGAGTGAATCCAGATCCAACATTGATACAATAGGTATAGATGACGGGAGGGAGCATAGCCAGACATTTCATTTCACTTATCATGTGGGTGAGGATTTTTATGACTTGGCGGACGGGTTGAGAGCTATCGACGAGGCGGTGCGTTTTCTTCATTTGGAACATGGCGATCGGTTGGGACATTGCTTGGCTTTAGGAACAGATGCCGGCATGTTTTATGAGAAACAACATTTCACAATCCCGATCACTCGACAATGTCTGATCGACAATTGTGTGTGGATGATTATGAAGGCAAAGCAACTGAATGTGGTCTTATCCATACAGTTGGAATCGCTCCTTCATGAGACGTTTTTGAATATAGGAGGTTTAGTATTTCCCCCAGACTTGTTGGATATTGACACTTACTATATGTCGATGATGTTGCGTGGGGATTGTCCAAATAAAGAGACGCATGCGTCTTCCTTGGACATCATTGAGGATTGGGATTCCTTTGCCCTTGACAATGATGAGAATGTAAGCATGTGCCGGAACAATAGAAAAGCGGCAGAACTCTATCGGTTGTATCACTATGACAGGCAAGTGAGGACAATGGGATCTAGGGTGGTCTCTTTTACCGTCACAGAATTGTATATAAATGCGATCACAGAAATACAGAATGCCATGATGAAGCAAATCGCGACAATGGGACTGGTGATAGAGTGCTGTCCCTCGTCGAATTGGAAAATAGGAATGATCGATAGGTATGACGAGCATCCCATATTCCGTTTCAAACCCATATACGGAAATGATGTACAGAAGGAATTGCCTGTAACAATTAATACAGATGATTTAGGTATATTCCAGACATCATTGGACTTTGAGTATGCGTTGCTGGCAACTGCCGCATTAAAGAAGAAAGATGCAAATGGCAATAGGGTGTATGCAAAAAACGATGTGATAAGATGGCTGGAAGAAATACGCGTGAATGGTGAGAAGTACAGATTCAAACAAGGAGAGCATTCAACAAAATACATAGGCACTCACAATAAAGCTTATACGAATGGAAACACCCTAGTCTGAGTGTTAACATCAGTTATAAACTATTTAAATCAATGATGGGGATATGGGAAAATTATATGTAGTATGTAATTCATATCAACCTAACACGGCTTTAACAAATCGCAGATTAAGTTTTGTTCGAGGTTTTTCAGAACTTGGTGTTGAAAGTTCAGACTCGGAAATTGGATGGCATTTTTACTGTTTCGCTTAAATTTAAAGCAATAATATTAATAAGATGCAGAATATCGTGTATTAAGATTATTTTTATTATGATAACTTCACGTAAGCAACTTAAGTTCTATCTACAAGCTGATATGATGATGAACAGAGGGTATTTTAAGGTACCTCTTAAGAAGCGATTTATACAGCTGTTCTCTCCAGATTATATTATGGAGTTTTTAAAATCTATGAGGAAAGTTCAGTATTATACGTATAGGGGGGGGATACCACTTATTATCAATAAATTAAAATATTTTAGACTATCTCGAAAGCTTGGATTTAGTATTGGCTATAATTCATGTGACTATGGTTTGGTTATACCGCATCACGGGACGATAGTTGTCGGAAATACTAATAGAATAGGTCCATATGCCGTTTTGCATACTTCTACTTGTATTACAGATACTGGGAGAAGTATAGGTATTGGGCTAAGTCTTTCAACTGGTGCTAAAATAACGGGTGGTGAGTTCTTAGGCAATCATGTCGTTGTAGCAGCTAATTCCGTAGTCACTAAGTCTTGCCCTGATGATAATGTCCTTTTAGTAGGAATGCCCGCAGTTCAGAAAAAAAGCTGCCGGATTTTTATGCTTCTTTATCTGAAGAAATGAAAAGAAGAGTTAAAGAAATTGAATTGTTGAAAATTAAGTTATAGACATACAATGATTAGTAAAACATATATCGTAGTTAATTCATATCAACCGAATACGGCTCCCACGAATCGAATATTGAGTTTTGTGAGAGGCTTTTCGGAACTTGGTGTTGAAGCAGAAGTTGTTTTCCTTACTCCTGACTCAAAAAGGAATAGGGTAAATAAGCAATATCCTCATATCACGTTTAAGTATATGTGGGAAAATTTGCCTTTTTCAAATCGCTTTATCAACAAACTTGCAGAAGAATACTATGGATGGAAATTTGCTAGAAGTCTGAAATCTGGGGATGTCGTTTTTCTTACTAATTTTGGTAGTATATTCTTTAAAGTTATAAATAAAAAGGGGGTGAAAGTTGTCCATGAAAAAACTGAACATCCTGATGTTTATAGTTTTAAGGGTTTTAATATCAAGCGTTACAAGCGTGAGGTAAAGAAGGTAGATGGAATGTTTGTTATTTCGACTGCCCTTAGAGATTATTTTGCATCTATAGGCTTATCGAAAGATAAGATAGCGATAGTAAACATGACGGTGGACAGTAATCGTTTCATCGGTCTGAAAAAGCATCCATCTGAGAGGTATATTGCTTATTGTGGTACAGTTTCTAATAACAAAGATGGTGTTGATGAACTCATAAAGTCTTTTGCGATTGTACATAAAGTTCTACCAGATGTGAAACTTTATATTATCGGTAAGACACCTGACAAAGCAGATGCTTCTGGTAACATGAATTTAATAGATTATCTTGGGATAAAACAATCAGTTGTTTTTACAGGTATTGTATCATCTGCGGAAATGCCGCAAATGCTAAAGAATGCGGCAGTCCTTGCTCTAGATCGTCCTGATTCTTTGCAAGCTAGATGCGGATTCCCTACAAAACTCGGAGAATATCTTCTGACAGAAAATCCAGTAGTCGTTACAAATGTAGGAGATATTCCGCTATTTTTGAAAGATGGTGAAACAGCTCTTATTGCTGAAGAACGCAATCCTCAGGATTTTTCGTCTAAACTTATTTGGGCGCTTCAAAATCCAGAAGAATCGTCTAAAATAGGCAAGGCCGGAGCAATTGTGGCTATGAGAGAATTCAACTATCTTAAAGAAACAAAAAAGATTTTGGATGTAATAAACAAATTGTCATGAATGTAATAAAAACTTTATACTTGGAGTTGATGAAGATTATTTCTCCTGTTAAACATGCACGCTTGATTGGAGTGAACCTCGGAAGCAACTGTTTGATATATCGTAGTATGGAATGGCCTTCCGAACCGTATCTTGTAACAATCGGGAATAATGTACAACTCACCAGAGGAGTTGCGATACATACTCATGGGGGGGGGAATGTTATAAGGCGTAAATTGCCTGATTATGACGTGTTTGGAAAAGTTGTAATTAAGGATTGGGCTTACATCGGAGCTCATGCTCAAATAATGCCAGGAGTGACTGTTGGCGAAGGCGCAATGGTTGCAGCTGGTTCTATTGTTACTAAATCTGTTCCTGATGGTATGGTGGTGGGCGGAAATCCTGCTAGAATATTATGTTCTGTTGATGAATATCTTGCTCGAAATATTCCATTCAACACACATTTGAAAGGGGTAGGCGAGAAGGAGAAAAAGCAACGTTTGCTCACCATTGATGATAATTTGTTTTTAAAAAAGTAATAGTATAAACAATACATAATTATCGTTAAATAATGTATGGGAGAGGTGTTTGATGATGTTTAAATATAGTGTTAACCAAATAAGTAAGTTTCGTCCTGCGTTGATGGGAATCGCAACAATTCTTATTTTTATAGTCCATGCTCCAGACAATGGAGTGATGATGCCAAATACATTAAAGACGATATGCGCATTAGGGTCACTAGGAGTAGATTTATTTCTTCTTTTATCTGGATTTGGACTTTGGTATTCACTTAATCGGCTGTTCTCGGATAAACTATTAATGACGTGGGGGGGGGTAAAATATTGGTATTCTGTAAGATATAAAAGAATATTAATCCCTTATGCGCTTATTTTTGGTCCGATTTCGGTTTTAGAAGTATTACGAGGTGAATCAGTATGGACATCTATACTTAACTTTTCAACAATCAACTATTGGTTGAATCATCGGGGAGCATGGTTTATTGCGATGCTGATACCTCTATATGCTATTACCCCAGTTCATTATATGGCGTGTAATAGAACGAAGTCTCCAACACTCTATAACATGGCTATTATACTTTTCCTTGTTGTGGCGGCTTCCATTAAAGTAGATTTCAGTTCGGCAGTGTTGGCAAAACTTTTTGACAATATGCAGTTTGTTGCCTTCAGACTTCCTTCTTTCTTTATAGGTTATATGTTGGCGCCTTTCGCAAAGGATGGCAAGAGTGTTTCTTTGATATGGATGGTGATGATACCATTGATAATAGTTGCAACTATGCGATTCTTACATTTCGGTTATTGGCCAGGATTTTTGGTTCTGCCTTTAGTGGTTTTTTCTAGCTATATTCTCAAGCACGCAGGGTGTTTAGGTTATGAGATTTTATCATTCTTTGGTCAAATCTCGCTTGAATCTTATCTCTTCAATACAACTATTGGTTCAGTTTTAATATTTTTATTCCCAAGGATACATGAATCTTGTCTGAACAATAATGGGTACTTACATTATGTCGCCATTTTGATAATAGGTACCTTATTGGCTTTTTCTGTCAGAAAATTCTGTGAAAGGGTTATCTTCAAAAAATAAAGTAATTATGACAATAAAACATTTCTTTGAAGTATATCCTCCCAAACGGATGTGGAGGAAACTATGGATTGGACTGTCAAGTTTGCCTATGTTGCCTCAGCATAGATCTATATTGTTAAAATGGGGGGGGGTAAATATCAAAGGCCATTCTATGGTATATGGTGGTGTTGGGATTGATACTGTCTATCCCGATAAAATCTTTATAGGCAAAGGAGTGCGTATAACAGCCGGAACAAAAATCTTAACACATTATCTTGACCCCACTCAGCCGGGAGTTCATTTCCGCAAAGGTGAGGTACATATTGAAAACGATGTTTTTATAGGTGTGAATGTTTGCATTTGTAGTCCTATCACTATTGGCGAAGGTGCTATTGTTGGGGCTGGAAGTGTGGTAACCAAGGACATTCCTCCATATCAGGTTTGGGCAGGTAATCCTGCTCGATATATAAAGGATAGAGCGAGATGAAGATAGCCATTCTTATACCAACAATTAAGCCAGGAGGTGCAGAGAAGCAGGCTGCTCTTCTGGCTGCTACTCTCAGTGAAGAGCATGAGGTGCATTTTATTTCATTGTGGGGGAAGAAGAATCTCTCAATGACAGTAAAGAAGTTTCTGGAGGATGCTCATGTACATATTCATTATCTTTCCGGAAAACGGATTGGTAAATGGCTGGAGTATTATCATCTATTGAGACAACAGCATATAGAAGTAGCTTTTAATTACTTGACAGCATGTGATGTGACTGGTGCTATTGTCGAGAAATTAGCGGGAGTGAAAACTGTTTTTAATGGAATCCGAAATTCGAGATTGGCGCCGATAAAAACGATTATGGAGTGGTTTGCACATAATTTCTTTGCAGATTATACTATCTACAATTGTCAGTCTGGAGCAGAGTACTTTGAAAGGCGTGGGTTCTGCAAAAAAAAGACTATTGTAATTCACAATTGCTTCCCTAACATAAGTGATAGTGATGTAGTAGCACACGAAGACAAGATAATTAAGAATATTATAACTGTCGGACGCTTTGAACCTCAAAAAGATTATCTAACAGCCATTAAAACAATTGCGGAACTGAGAAAAACAAGACAAGACTTTGTATTCACTATTATAGGTCATGGCCATCTGGAATATCAGATTAGAACTTGGGTAAGTGAATATGGGCTAACTAGCTATACAAATATTCTTATAGCACCAGACAACGTGCAGGAAATACTGAAAGTTGCAGACATATATCTCTCGACGAGTTTGTTTGAAGGTACAAGCAATAGCATTATGGAGGCTATGAACTGGAGTATCCCAGTAGTGGCAACAAATGTGGGGGATAATTATGTGTTGGTTGAGGATAACAAGAGCGGTTATCTTACACCTATTGGAGATGTTGACCGGTTGGCAAATTGTCTATCAACGCTTCTTTCATCATATGAAACTCGTGTGCTAATGGGACAGAATGGACATAAGAATCTATACAACTTTTCACCAGAAAAGTTTAAGAAGAATTACTTAGAAATACTAAAAACAAAAATATGAAGATAGCTTTTATTGGGGGTCGTACATTTCATCATCCCGATGGTATCGCTACTTTTATGTATAATTTGGCTACTGAACTTGTAGTTATGGGGCATGAAATCATTGTCTATCAAGAGAGCGACCATAATGGGGAAGAAATGGTGAATGGCTTCAAGGTGGTTCATCAGAGATCAACAAAAAGCGCGGTCTACAATAAAATGGGACTCGGAGTGAAATCGACATTTGATGCGATATTTAAACAAAAAGGGGTGGAACTGATTCACTACAATTGTGGCGGTCCAGCTTTTTTCTCTTCCATGTGGGCTCGAATCTTCGGTAAGAAGGTTGTTTTACAACTGCATGGATTGGAATTTATGCGTACAAAATACTCTCCTTTCTGGCGCAGGGTTGCTAAGGTATATTTTGATTTATACTGTCGTATGCACAAGAATATTACAGTTTGCTCTACAGAACAACAGAAATATCTGATTGATACTTTTGGAAAGGAGAGCACGGTTATCACCGGGGCTGTAAATCTGCCAGGAGAAGCGAAGAAGAGCAATGTGCTTGACCGTTTCGGTATTGTGCCCAACAACTATGTGGTATTCATGGGAAGACTTGTAAAAGATAAAAATCCGGATTGTCTTGTCAAAGGTTTTATTGATAGCGACTATAAGAACAAGCAGCTGGTGATTTGTGGGTGCGCCGCTCCAGGTTCTACATTCGAAGATGAACTCCATCAGATGGCGGCGAGATGTAGGAATGTCATCTTTACAGGAGCAATCTTCGGTGCCGATAAGGATGCTGTGTTGCGTAACGCTTGGGCATATTGTCTTCCTTCTACTATTGAAGGGCTCCCTATATCTCTATTGGAGGCTATGAGTTACGGAAAAGTATGTATAGCATCCGATATTCCAGCCAATAGAGAAGCTCTTGGCGAGAGTGGTATTTGGGTAGATAAAGAGAGTCCTGAAGATATTACTAAAGCTTTAAATAATCTCTATACTCATTACGATGAACTAAAATGGCAGGGAGATGCTAATCTTGAGCGTGTGAAGAGAGACTTCTCATGGAAGTGTAAGGCTAAACAATATGAGATTTTTATAAATAAGGTAATGGGTAAGTAAATCAGACAGGTTATTTATTTGATATGAGTAAGATTTTATTGCTTGATGGAGAAGGCGTACAAGTGGTGTGCATGGCCCGCGAGTTGAATAAACTAGGACATGAGTTGACAGCCCTTTGTGCACAAAAGGTTAGCAGCGGGTATGCTACCAAATACCTTCAACATAAGTGCAAATCCCCAAACTTGCACCTTGAGCCAGAGGCGTTCAAGGCTTATTTCTATGAGCATCTTAAGTCACATCAATATGAATTGATTATTCCAATGGGTGATGAGTCTGCTTATTTCTTAAGCCTTGAAAAGGAAAAGGTCGAGCGGCAGTATAAGATTATTTGTGCGGTGGAGACATATTCTACCTTTGAGTTGGCTAATGATAAGCAGAAACTTATGGAGGTATGTGAAAAGTTCGACATCGTGCATCCACATACCAGGGCTTTACCTTCAATAAAGTTGGGGACAGAAAGTTCAGAGTTTAAGAATAATTTAAAATCTGTGGCAGAGTATGTGGGATTTCCTGCTATGATTAAGCCTAACTTGTCGGCAGGAGCTAAGGGGATTACTAAAGTTGGAAACTTGGAGGAACTTGAAGACAATTATCCAGCTATTGCTAAGAGCTTTGGCGCTTGTGCGCTACAGCAGTATGTGGAACAGCCTGATTATTATTATAATGTAATGTTGTTTCGTAGGTATGATGGAAAGACAGTTGCCTCAACTGTGATTAAAATCCGCAGGTTCTTTCCACTTAAAGGTGGTACAAGTTGCTATAGTGAGACGGTGGAACATCCATTTCTCGTAGAACAGTGTGAACGCTGTTTGGACAAATTAAATTGGCATGGCTTTGCTGACTTTGACATATTGGAAGATAAACGGACTCATGAACTTAAAATTATTGAGATTAACCCTCGCGTCCCATCAAGTCTCCAGGCTAGTTTTGCTGCAGGTGTAAATTTTGCGAAAATATTTGTAGATGAATACCTTGGCAATGGCGCAGAACTGTTTGATATGACTAAATATAAATCTGGTCAGCAGGTTCGATGGTTTGGATTGGATGTGATGTGGTTTTTGTTTTCACCCGAGAGATTCAAGTTTAAACCGTCATGGTTTAAGTTCTTTGGGAAAGATGTAAGTTATCATGATGGCGCATGGAATGATCCATTGCCTATGATAGCCGGATGTCTTCAGGGAATTATGAAGTATTTGGATCCAAATTTTAGAAAAGCTAAACTGAAAGGATAAAACATAGGAATATTATGGATAGTACAAGACTGGTGAATCCGATAGGGGGGGGCAAAAGATTAGATTACAATGACTTAGCCAAGGCTTTTGGAATGTTGGCAATCATTTGGGGCCATATCCGTCTTACAGGATGGAGTAATGCGTTCGTATATGCATGGCATATTCCTTTATTTTTCTTCCTGAGTGGTATGGTTTTCAATAAATGTAAGTATGCTGATTTCAGGACTTTTTTTATGAAGAAAGTGAAATCGCTGCTCGTGCCTTATGTGATATTTTCGTTCTTGACATGGTTTGTATGGGCTGCATTCTCCTTAGTGACACATGCCCAAGTGGATAGTTACTGGATGCCGTTGGCGCAGACTTTCATCGCTCAAGGTAGTGGTGGCTTCTTGGTTCACAATGTGCCGTTGTGGTTTGTAACTTGCCTGTTTGTGATGGAGGTCATCTATTACTTCTTGTCAGGCTTCAAGAAAGTGTGGATTTTGCTTGTCAGCATTGCCATGGCATCGGTAAGTTATTACATGATTACGTATGTCGATGTCGTAGATATTACTTTGCTGCCTTGGAATTTGGAGGTCGCTTGTCTTGGTCTGCCTTTTTTCGCGATAGGACATCTGACAGTGCGGAAATTCGGACATCAGCAGATGCAGAACTGGGTGGATAGCCATCGTGTCGTTGCACTTATTTCATGCATGTTGCTAGGTGCCCTTGTGTTTATTGGAAGTAGTTGCAATGGCAGCATATCGTTTGGGCATGCAGATATTCATAATCCCTTGATTACCTATCCATGTGCATTGGCGGGAATAGCGATGATGCTTTTGTTCTGTATGTTGCTTGCTGGTACTGAGTCTTGTCGGAATGATGCAAAGTGGATGCATTGGATTAAATGGTTCGGTCGCAACAGTTTCACCGCTATGGCTATCCACAATCCGATCAAGGGCTTTGTCTGTGTGATCGTTGGTGTGCTTTTAGGATGTGGAAGTGCTGCAGTTTCTAATAACGGTAGTTATTCGGTGGTGGCATTTGTATTGACATTGACAATTACTATTGTTGGTATTTCTCTGGTTAATTGGGTAAAGACAGTATATAATAAGTTGGTGATAAAATAGATGATAGCTGGAAGCGGAGCATAAGTGCCAGTCCATATTCCAACTATTGCATATTTGAATTTAAAAAATGAAAAGAGTACTGATAACTGGTGCCAATAGTTTTGTGGGTACTTCCGTGGAACGTTGGCTGATGCGCGAGCCTGATAAATATCAGGTGGATACGGTGGATACTATGGATGGAGTTTGGAAACAAGCCGATTTTTCGAAGTATGATGCTGTATTTCATGTTGCAGGTATTGCGCATGTGGATCCGAAGCCGGAAATGGCTCCTCTTTATTATAAGGTAAACAGAGATCTGGCTATAGAGGTGGCTAAGTGGGCGAAGTCTCATGGAGTGAAGCAGTTTATTTACATGAGTTCGAAAATCGTTTATCACGCGAGCAAGTCATTGAAGGGGGATGTGGTAACCAAAGATACGATGCCTAACCCTAATGATTTCTATGGTGATTCTAAATTGCAGGCAGAAAAGGGCTTGAATGAATTGTCGTGTGATACGTTTAAGATAGCTATTATTCGTCCGCCAATGATTTACGGGCCTACCGGAAAGGGTAATTTCCAGAGGCTGGCTTGGCTGGCCACTAAGACACCGGTATTTCCGGCGTGGCACAATAAGCGGTCGATGCTTGCCATTGACAATTTGTCTGAATTCGTGAAGCAGCTGATCGAGAGAGAACTGGACGGTACATTCTATCCGCAGAATAAGGAGTTGGTGGACACTGTGGAGTGTATCCGGTTTTTTGCGAAGATGTACGGAAAGAAGGTTTGGATAACCGGTTTGTTTAATCCTTTGGTATGGTTGGGTTCTTTCGTTTTGCCTCAGATTCCTAAGATGTTTTCGGATTCGTATTATGTCCCGGAGATGTCAAAATATGATTTTGACTATAATGTGGTGACTTTTGATGAGAGTCTTAAGGGGATAGAACCGAAGAAGACAATGAGATAATGGTTTTGTTTTATGGCGTATAGATTTTTCAAGCGCTTTTTCGATGTTGTTTGCGCCATTTTGGGCATCGTCGGCACGTCGCCGATATGGATTGTTTCTATTATTCTGACGGAAGTCAGCGATCCAGGGCCATTGTTCTATTTCGCCAATCGTGTCGGGAAGGATAACAGGCGGTTCAAGATGTGGAAGTTCCGTTCCATGCGAGTGGCTCGTGGCGCAAGCGAGGCTTCGCTTCGTCCGGAGCAGGATCGGATCTTTTGGTGGGGAAGGATCATGCGGAGGCTCAAGATTGATGAGCTGCCGCAATTGTTGAATATTCTTAATGGGACGATGTCGATTGTCGGCCCTCGTCCGGCGGCGGTGGATCAGGTTGAGGTCACCCGTGGTGGAGAGAATGCGGTCGCCTCAACAGTGCCTTGTGGACTGACAAGCCAGTCAAGCCTTTGGGACTACATCTATGGTGATCAGTTCCCGGATGAGAAGGAGTACAATGAAAAGGTTCTGCCTGTCCGACTGAAACTTGACGTTTATTACGTGAGGCATGCCTCCTTCTTCGGAGACATGAAACTAATCCTTTGGACAGTCATCGCGATAGCCTACACCGCCTGTGGAATGTATCCTCAATGGATGCATGATAAGTTGGTGGGATATTCGAAGACTGTTTAATTGTTATCTTGTTGGACGTAAGTAAGTGAACGATTTCATCGCTTCCATAATGCTCATGGGTGCCATGGCATCTTCCGAGGGTTATTTGCCGTACTGGATGACGACCAACCAGTACGGGCTGATGCCGGAGAGGAATGGCGGGTTGGCGCTGCTGCAGGCAAGCACACAATTTGATCAGTCCAAGACTATTCAATACAGGTTTGGCGCTTCTTTGGCGGCGAATAGTTATAAAAACCCGCTTGGTCTTTCATCAAAATCTGTGAATATGATGGTGGATGAACTCTATGGCTCGATCAAATGGAAACCGTTTACATTGGATGTCGGGATCAAGCATCGGGACAATGATTTCATGGGGGCTTCACAATCGCTTGGTTCCTTGTCAGTGACGGGTGGGCATCTTGTGGAAACGGGCAATGCCCGTTCTATGCCTGGGTATCTTGTCAGCATGGATCCTGTGGCGGTGCCGTTGACTCGCAAGCATTTGTGGATTTATGGTGCATACGGGGATTTTACGACTACAGACAATCGCTACGTTAAGGATGCGCTGGTGCATAGGACAAGAATAGGGCTGCGTTTTTCACTGACAAAGAGGTTGTCATTGGATGCGGTGTTGGATCATTATGCCATGTGGGCAGGGGAACATCCTACGGATGTGAACTACCCGGTTTCGCTGAAGAATTACATAAGGGTCGTGACTGGCAGCAGCGCCGGTGGCGACGGGACGATGAGCGACCGGTTGAACGTCATTGGTGACCAAGGAGGAAGCGAGATCATCCGAGTGTCTTACCAAGGTGAGAAATGGGTCTTTGTCGCCCAACATGACATTCCCTACAACGATGGATCTGGGATGGGATTCTATAACTTCCCCGATGGTGTGAACACGCTATCCTTTAGTTCCCATGATAAGAACAGATGGATTAGCGATGTTGTGTACGAGCATCAGTATACCATGTATCAGTCTGGGCCGATTAATGGCGAGGCTTTCGATAAGGACGGGCATTCAATCACTCCTCCCGGAGTGTCCACAGTAGGTGTTGATAATTATTTCCATAACTCATATTACAAATCTTGTTGGACTCATCACGGAAGGACGATTGGTGATCCTTTGTTCTTGCCCAAGGGTGTGCATGTTGGCGAATGGTCGTCTGCCTTGGTTAATCTTGGCATAGAAAACAATCGAGTAAAATCGCACCATCTTGGTATAGGCGGGAAATTGTTCCGCAAGTACCCTTACAAACTGATGCTGACCTATAGTGAAAACTATGGAACATACGTTACTCCTTACACGGGTGAATCTCAATACCAGAAGCCTTGGGGAACGGTCAAAGAGACTGGCTTAAGGCAGTTTTCGGGTGCGTTTATGGGGCAAGTAGATTCCATTTTCAAAGTTAAAGGTCTTACTGTTTTGTATGGTTTATATGCCGACAAAGGACAATTGTATCAGGACTCTGTCGGTGTTACATTCGGCGTGAGATATTCAATAGGAAAATCTAATTAAAAATATTCACAATGAAATATTTACTTGTAGTCGCCCATCCTGATGATGAGGTGCTTGGGGCAGGTGCGTCCATGTTCAGATGGAGTCGTGAGGGACATCAGATTGATGTCGCCATCATGTGCACGGAGGCGAAGGCGCGCGCTTTCCGCCCGGAGGATAAGGAGTTGGATGATGATTTGAACGCTTCGTCGGACTTCCTTGGAATACACCGAAAGTTCGAGGCCACATTCCCGAACATCGAGATGAACACGGTTCCTCATCTGAAACTTGTGCAGTTCATCGAAAGCGCTATCCGTGAGAGCGAGCCGGACATCATCATCACCCATCATCCGGCGGACACGAACAATGACCATCTTCAGACCTCAATGGCGTGCCAAGAGGCGGTGCGTCTGTTCCAGCGCCGTCCGGAGGTGAAGCGTGTACGGGAACTCTGGTACATGGAGGTGCCGTCATGTACGGAGTGGAAGATCAACAGTGCGATGGTGTCGTTCAATCCGAATTGTTATGTGGAGGTCGGCAAGGAGGGTGTGGATGCGAAGGTGAAGGCGCTTTCGATGTACAGGGGCGTGATGAGGCCTTATCCGCATCCGAGGTCGGCGGAGTTTATCGAGGGGTTGGCGGCGTATCGTGGCGGACAGTGGGGTCTGATGTATGCGGAGGCTTTTGAGGTGGTGATGAGAGCGTATTAGTGGAGGGGAGGCGAACGCATTGACATTGACTTCTGTATGGCCTTGGGTTGATTTGTTGTGACAGGGATTTGGGACAAAATCGAGACACGTGCTTTATCAGAGGCTTACTGTTTTGTGAACAATCAGATATTATTTCAATACGAGAAGTATTGTTAGTAATGCTATACAGACTTGTATCAAGTTTGTACCAAGTCGATAGCTTGGTAGCACATTCTGATAATCAACATGTTACATAAGCGCTCGACACATTTAAATCCAATTTTGATGTCGTTTGTACCAAGTCTTTAGAAGCATGGCGCGACATTCAGACGCTTGATGTTGTTGCGAAAGCAATAAGAGTTATGAATAATGAGACATCATTGAAGTCTCTAATGGATTTAGGGGATTATGATGGAAATTGACAATAAGTTCATCTCGAAGTTGCTGTACGAGGCTGCGGAAAATCCACGGCTTCGTCAGAACTATGACCTGCGCACGTCATCCGACGACAACAGCCAGCGTATGCTCAATGCTCTTCTTCCCGGCACAGTGGTTCCTATCCATCGGCATCCGAACAGCACAGAGAATGTCCTGCTGCTTCATGGAAAATTGGTCGAGGTCCTTTACGAGGAAGAGCGACCTGGAGACGGCATTGAACAGAAGCAGGATATGGCAATTGGGCGTCGTCTCCATGAAACGGCACGCATTGTCCTGGACCCGTCCTCCGGCAGTTACGGCTGCGTTGTCCCCGCTGGCACCTGGCACACGGTCGAGGTCCTGGAGCCGTCCGTCATCTATGAAGCCAAGGACGGAAAGTACGGCGAAGACGGGAGCGAGGCGGTGT
>OLGA01000189.1_pt1 | contig 54110 bp, 45 predicted proteins | sample 1604881 | NCBI WGS metagenome assembly OLGA01 (sample SAMEA3888896, study PRJEB22519) | human gut metagenome | biome: human gut; feature: human-associated habitat; material: faeces | place: Denmark | collected 2009 | reverse complement strand
TGGAGCCTGTTCAGGGCGAGGGCGGCATTATTGTTCCGCCTGCGGGTTACCTGCGTGAGGTGAAGGAAATCTGCGAGAAGAAGGGTGCTTTGCTGATTGCCGATGAGGTACAGACCGGTATCGGCCGTACCGGCGAATGGTTTGGCGTTAATCATGACGGCGTTACTCCCGACCTGATGGCCTGCGCTAAGGCTTTGGGCGGCGGTGTAATGCCCATAGGTGCGATTATCGGTACTCCGCGTGCCTGGGCCGGTCTTATTGAAGCACCGTTCCTGCACACCTCTACCTTTGGCGGCAACCAGCTGGCCTGCGCTGCCGGTGTAGCAGCTATCAAGGCTATTAAGGAAGAGGATATGCTGCGTCGCGGACGTGAGGCAGGCGCTTATCTGAAGGCTGGTCTGGAGGCTATCGCTGCGGAATATCCTTCCGTTATCAAGGAAGTACGCGGTCGCGGTATGATGATCGGCATTGAGCTGACCAAAGAGGGTGCCGGCGGTATGCTGATGAGCCTGATGATTAACCAGCACATTATTGTTGCTTATACCTTGAACAATCCTAAGGTTATCCGTATGGAGCCGCCGCTGATTATGCCTAAAGAGGTTATTGACCATGTTCTGGAGGCCTTCAGAGGTGCTGTTAAAGAAACCGCGGATGTTATTGAAGATTTATAAGAGGAGATAAGATTATGCCTTATGTAGAGAGCAAAACCACCATCAAGGGCGATGGTGCAAAAATTTATGATATTATCAAGGATATGGCTGCTTACCCTAACTTTATGCATGACCTGGTAAGCGTAGAAATCTTGGAGCGCGGTGAGAATTACACTGTTTCTCACTGGGTAAGTAATGTTGACGGACGCAAAATCGTCTGGACCGAGCGCGATACCTTCTATCCTGAGGAGCTGAAAATTACCTACGCTCAGACCGAGGGTGATTTAAAGAAAATGGAAGGCTCCTGGCTGATTACACCGCAGGCTGACGGCTGCGAGGTAACGCTGGCAGTTGATTTTGAGTTCGGTATTCCGATGATTGCCGGCCTCCTGAATCCTATTCTTAAGAAAAAAGTTCGTGAAAACAGTGAAAATATGTTAAACTCTATCAAGGCCCAAATTGAAAAATAAGTAATTACTTGTTATAATAGATATGTTGAAAATGTATTCTATTAATGCCTGTACCTGTTTACAGTGCAGGTCTTTTATGAGGAGGAAATTACTTAGATGAAAACAGCGTTTTTAATGGCGTTAATGACAGCGCTGCTGATGCTCCTGGGCGACTTCTTCGGCGGTCTGCGCGGCATGACCGTAATGCTTTTTGTAGGCGTGGCAATGAATTTCTTTGCTTATTGGAACAGCGATAAGATGGTTCTGGCACATTACGATGCACAACAGGTTGACCGCAACAGTGCGCCGGAGCTGTACGGAATAGTAGAAAAGCTGGCTAAAAAAGCCAATATTCCTATGCCGAAGGTTTATATTATCAATAGTCCGGTGCCTAACGCTTTTGCTACCGGCAGAAATCCGGAGCATGCTGCCGTTGCTGTAAATACTGCGCTGGCAGATATGCTGACCAAGGAAGAGCTGGCCGGTGTTTTAGGTCATGAGCTGAGCCATATTATGCATCGTGATATTTTGGTAAGTACCATTGCCGCTTCTATGGCAGGTGCTATTTCCACGATTGCCCAATGGGGTATGTTCTTTGGCGGCGGCCGTGATGAGAATGGCGAAAGCCGTAATCCTATCGCTTCTATTCTGGTTATGATTTTGGCGCCTCTGGCAGCTATGCTGATTCAGATGGCAGTATCCCGTTCCCGCGAATATATGGCAGATAAATCCGGCGGTGAGCTTTGCGGCAATCCCAATGCTCTGGCTGATGCTTTGCTGAAGATTGAAGCCTATGCGGAGCGTCGCGTAATGCCCGGTGCTACCGAAGCAACTGCGCATATGTTTATTATCAACCCCTTTGCCGGTGTTGATGCCAAGCAGCTTTTCAGTACTCACCCCGCAACCGAGGAAAGAGTTCAGCTGCTGCGTGAGCAGGCAAGAAAAATGGGTATCCGTTAACAATTCAACTATACCTCTAAGTCACATCGGTGACTGGGTTAGTATAAAAAATTTAATTACACTTTAAGGAGAGATTTACAAATGGAACAAACACTCGTACTCGTAAAACCTGATGGAGTTAAGAAAAATCTGATCGGCGATATCATCGCTCGTTTCGAACACAAAGGCCTGCAAGTTGCAGCTCTGAAACTGGTTAAAGTTACCGAAGCTCAAGCTAAATTCCACTATGCTGAGCATGAAGGCAAACCCTTCTTCGGCGAACTGGTTGACTTCATTACCTCCGCTCCGCTGGTTTGCGCTGTAATCCGTGGCGAAAACGCTATCAAAGCTGTTCGTCAACTGAACGGTGCTACCAACCCGATCGAAGCAGTTCCCGGTTCTATCCGCGGCGACTTCGCTCTGAGCATCGGTGAAAACATTGTTCACGGTTCCGACAGCCCGGAAGCTGCTGAACGCGAAATCAACAACTTCTTCGCTCCGGAAGAAATTTACTAATTAACTTTAGCCTTTCGGCGGCCATGAGCTGACTGAGAGGGGTTACACTCTCACGGAAAGGATGGTGCAGAAATGAAGAAAGCTGCTGTTTATACCAGAACCGGTGACAAAGGAACTACCGGTTTGTACACCGGAGAACGTGTTCCCAAGCAAAGCCTGCGTGTAGAAGCCTATGGTACTGTGGATGAAATTTCCTCGGCATTAGGTTTGGCACGTGCTCAGGTTACGCGTGAGGATGTGCGTGAAACCATTTTCAGTGTACAAAAGCTGCTCATGTCTGTGATGGCTGATATTGCCAGCCTCAACCTGCCCGAACCTTACATCAAAGAAGAACACATTAAGCTGTTTGAAGATACAATCGACAAGTTTGATTCTCTGCTGCAGCCGCTGGGCCATTTCATTATCCCCGGTGATACTGTAGGTGCTGCCGCACTGGACATCGCACGCACTACTACCCGTCGTGCTGAGCGCTGCCTGCTGCGTCTGGCTGAAACCGAACCGGTTAACCCCAATGTTCTGGTTTGCCTGAACCGTTTGTCTGATTTGTGCTTTATTCTGGCACGTGTAGAATGCGAAGTAAAATAAGCATTGCTGATTAAGGAATAGAAGCCTCTGCCTGTGGCCCTTGGCCGCAGACGGAGGCTTTTTGCTTTGCATGCAGTGATTTGTCACACTATTCCCTGCCACTAAGAAGAATACGTGTATACAATCGCGTGAAGTATTGTACACTATATATTGATGTGATACAATACTATACATGGGCTTCGGGAAAAAGCCTTAAATTGTAAATGTGTTTTAAGTTTTTACTGGGGGGAATTTTTTATGTTGGAGATTTTGAATTCTATTGATGGCTTCATTTGGGGCCCGCCTTTGATGATTTTGCTTATCGGCACAGGTATTTTAATGAGCGTCCGTCTTGGTCTGCTTCAGGTTATGAAGCTGCCTAAAGCCTTGCAGCTGATTTTTACCGCCCGTAGCAAGGGCGAAGGTGATGTAAGCAGCTTTCAGGCTTTGTGCACTGCTTTGGCTGCAACTGTCGGCACCGGTAATATCGTTGGCGTAGCAACGGCAATTAAGCTCGGTGGTCCTGGTGCTCTGCTGTGGATGTGGCTGGCTGCTTTCTTCGGTATGGCAACCAAATATTCCGAAGGCGTGCTGGCTGTTAAGTATCGTACCTATGATGAAAACGGTAACGCTTCCGGCGGTCCGATGTACTACATTGAACAGGGCTTAGGCAAAAAATTTAAGCCCCTGGCTGTAATGTTCTCTATTTTCGGTGTTATGACTGCCTGCTTGGGCAGCGGTACCTTTACTCAGGTAAATGCAATCACTTCTATTGTTAATGTATCCTTCGGCGTTTCCGAATACGTTGTAGCAGCAATCCTGACTGTTCTTGTTGCTGTTGTTATTATCGGCGGCCTGCAATCCATTGCTAATGTAGCAAGTAAGATTGTTCCGTTCATGGCTGCTGTTTATGTTATCGCAACCGTTTCCGTGCTGGTATTTTATGCTGATGCTCTGCCGGCTGCAATTAAGCTAGTTATCGACGGTGCCTTCAACGGTACTGCGGCAGCAGGCGGCTTTGCCGGTGCCGGAATTATGCTGGCTATGCGCAGCGGTATCGCCCGCGGTATTTATTCCAACGAATCCGGTCTGGGCTCTGCTCCTATCGTAGCAGCTGCAGCAAAAACCAAATGGCCTGCAGAACAGGGCCTTGTTTCTATGACCGGTACCTTTATCGATACCATCATCATCTGCACCATGACCGGCCTGTCCATTATCGTCAGCGGTGCCTGGAACGGCGACCTGAACGGTGCTGCACTGACTGAGGCTGCTTTCGCTTCTGCTTTCCCGGCTGTTGCCAAGTATGTCCTGACCGGTGGTCTGGTACTCTTCGCTTTCACCACTATTATCGGCTGGAGCTATTACGGCGAGCGTTGCGCAGAATACCTTTTCGGCGTAAAATGCATCATGCCTTACCGTATCGGTTATATCATTCTGGTAGGTCTGGGCGTATTCCTGAAGCTGGAAATGATTTGGATTATTGCCGATATCGTTAACGGTCTGATGGCTATTCCTAACCTGATTGCTCTGCTGGGCTTGAGCGGTGTAGTTGTTGCAGAAACCAAGCTGTACTTCGAGCATTGGGAAAAGGTTCACAGCCGTCGCAAACAGCTTGCTGAGATTCGTGAAGATCTGGCAACTGAAAATAATTAATTAGTATTTACGAAAGCCATTGCGGAAATATGCAATGGCTTTTTTTCATTAAGTTTTTGTGTCATCTGTATTTTTATGTCTTTAGTGTGTTATAATATACATATCAAGATAATAGGAGAATAAAATGGTTTATGGTTTGTTAGCTTTGCTGGTGGTTCTGCTGGACCAGGCAACAAAGTATTATGTGGTAACACATTTTGCGTTAGGGGAGAGCGTACCGGTGATTAATAATGTATTTCACTGGACGTTTATACTGAATCGTGGTGCCGCCTTCGGCATGCTGGAGGGCAGCCGCTGGCTGTTCGTACTGATTGCGGTTGCCGTAATTGGCGGTGTTTGGTTTATGCGCCGGGAGATTGCCAAAAGCGGCGTAATGGCCTGCTGGGGAACAGCGCTTTTTGCCGGCGGTGCTTTGGGTAACCTGATTGACCGCACTGCACGCGGTGTGGTAATTGACTTTTTTGATTTTCGTATCTGGCCGATATTTAATGTGGCCGATATAGCAATTTGTGTGGGAGTAGGTTTGATTATATGGAGCATATTGAAAACGGAGTTGCTGAGCAGCAACGATTGATTATAACTGAACAAGAGGCCGGACAGCGTGCCGATGTAGGCTTGGCGGCAATGCTGGAGCTTACACGCTCGAATATGCAGAAGCTGCTGGAGGAGGGCCGTGCTGTGCGCGGCAGCAAGGTGCTGAAATCCAACTACAAGCTGCGTCTGGGTGACGAAATTGATGTTACTCTGCCTGAGCCGCAGCCTCTGGATGTACAGCCGGAAAATATTCCTCTGAATATTATTTATGAGGATGAGGATGTTGTTGTTGTCAACAAAGCGCGCGGGATGGTAGTCCACCCGGCGGCCGGCAATTTAAACGGAACGCTGGTCAATGCGCTTTTGTATCACTGCAAAAACTTATCTGGTATCAACGGCGTTATCCGCCCGGGTATCGTGCACCGTCTGGATAAGGATACCAGCGGTATTATGATTTGTGCCAAGAATGATGCGGCGCATCTTTCTCTGTCGCAGCAGATACAGGCTAAAACCGCCCAGCGTACCTATCTTGCTGTAGTACGCGGCAACATAAAGACAGACAGCGGCGTGATTGAAACGCTTATCGCCCGTGATAAAAACGACCGTAAGAAAATGGCGGTTGTCAAAGAAGGCGGACGCGACGCTGTTACCGAATACGAGGTACTGGAGCGCTTCGGCAAATATACCATTGTGCGCTGCCGCTTGCGAACGGGACGCACGCATCAGATTCGCGTACACATGGAGTATTTGGGCTATCCTTTGGTAGGAGACCCGAAATATTCTCCGATGAAAACTCCCTTCAGCATTCAGGGACAGGCGTTGCATTCGCAGACATTAGAATTCACCCACCCGCGTACGGGAGAACGCTTGAGCTTTGAAGCTCCGTTGCCGGAGGATATGCATAAGATTGTTACCCGCCTGCGCTTGGGACAGTTTAATTAGCAGAGTTCTGCCTTAGGGCAGTCTTGATAGCAGGTTAAAAAGCCTGAATAAAAATAAGAGGTGAGCCAAATGAGCAATTTTGTTAAAAAGAATGTTATTATGGATGCAGAGGCTATGCGCCGTGCAATTGTCCGTATTTCTCATGAAATTATCGAAAGAAATAAAGGCGTAGACAATGTTGTCATTGTCGGCATCCGTACCCGCGGTGTACCTATTGCGGAACGTCTGGCAGCAGCAATTAAAGATATAGAGAATGTTGAGCTGCCGGTAGGAATGCTGGATATCACTCTTTATCGTGATGACCTGTCTACTCTTGCATATAATCCTATTGTACACGGTACAGAAATTGACCTGGATCTGAACGGCAAAACCGTAATTCTTGTTGATGATGTGCTGTACACCGGCCGTACTATCCGCGCTGCTCTTGATGCGGTTATGGATATGGGCCGTCCGAAGGCTATTCAGCTGGCAGTACTTATTGACCGCGGACATCGCGAGCTGCCGATTCGTGCTGACTTTGCCGGCAAAAATGTTCCTACCTCCCACAAGGAAGCTATCAATGTATACCTGGCAGAGGAAGACGGCATTGATGAAGTAGCAATCGGTGATATCGAAGAATAATCAACAGTAGCTTGTTAATGGAACAGGAGGAGATTCTATGCAGCAGGCTGAAATGTTGCGCAATGAGGCTTTGGGCGCAACGCTGGTAAAAAAACTGAAGCTGCGTGGCTTTGATGCTTATTACTGTGCTGATAAGCAGACAGCGCTCGAGCAGGCATTGGCGCTGATTCCGCAGGAGGATGTTGTTTCCTGGGGCGGTTCTGTAACGATTGATGAAATAGGCCTTTTGAGCGCAGTAAAGGAGCGCAATGAGGTTATCGACAGAGCTGCGGCAGCAACTCCGGAAGAAAAAACAGAATTGATGCGTCAGGCGCTTTTGTGTGATACATATTTAATGAGCAGCAATGCTATCAGCAACGACGGTCAGCTGGTAAATATTGACGGCAACGGTAACCGTTGTGCCGCTTTGATTTTCGGACCGAAGCAGGTGCTGGTTATTGCCGGTATGAACAAGGTTACAGGCTCCTTGGAGGCTGCAATGGACAGAGCGCGCAATGTGGCTGCGCCGATAAATGCCAAAAGGTTTGCAGACCTGCAGACACCTTGTTATAAAGCCGGCCTTTGCGGTGACTGCCTTTCCGCGGACTGCATCTGCTCGCAGATTGTTATAACGCGTACCAGTCGTAATAAGGGACGCATTAAAGTCATTTTAGTCGGTGAAAGTTTAGGATTCTGATTTTAGGGGAGTTGTTTAGCGTTGGTGTTAGCAGCTCCCTTTTGCTTAAGAAAGCAGGTGAAAAAATGGCTCGTACCATTATTCTGTTGTTGGATTCCTTCGGTATCGGTTATGCCCATGATGCCGAAGCTTACGGTGATAAGGGTGCAGATACCTTAGGGCATATTTGTGGTTGGCTGGCAAAAAATCCGCGCCGTGCAGGCGAAGCGCTGAAGCCGCTGCATTTGCCGCATCTGGCTGAGCACGGACTGCAGGCAGCTGCCGAGCTGAGCCGTGGCGAAGCGTTGCCGGCAGGCTTGGGCGCCGAGCATACAATCGGTGCTTATACCTATGCGCAGGAGGTCAGCCGCGGTAAGGATACGCTGAGCGGACATTGGGAAATCAGCGGTGTGCCGGTTAAATTTGACTGGGGTTATTTCCCGGATGTGCCGAAATGCTTTCCGCAGGAGCTGGTGGATGCAATTATCAGCCAAGGCAATTTGCCGGGAGTGCTGGGTGAATGCCATGCCAGTGGTACCGAAATCATCAAGGAGCTGGGCGAGGAGCATGTAAGAAGCGGCAAGCCGATTATCTATACCTCCGCCGACAGCGTGCTGCAGATAGCGGCGCACGAGGAAGCCTTTGGCCTGGAGCGCTTGTATGATTTGTGCAAGCTGGCTTTTAAGCTGGTGCAGCCGTATAATATTGCCCGGGTAATAGCGCGTCCGTTCGTCGGCACCTGTGCTGCGGATTTTACCCGCACAACCAACCGTCACGATTACGCAGTACCGGCACCGCAGCCGACATTGCTTGATAAAATGGTTGCAGCCGGCGGCAGCGTTTACGCCATAGGCAAGATTGCCGATATTTTTGCGCATCGCGGTATTACAAAACATTATGCGGCAGGCGGCCTGGATAAGCTGGTAGATGCAACGAAGCAGGCTGTAGCCGATGCTCCGGATAATACCATTGTCTTTACTAATTTTGTTGACTTTGATTCCTCCTACGGACATCGTCGTGACATTCAGGGCTATGGCGAGGCACTGGAATATTTCGACAGCAGACTGCCGGAAATCACAGCGCTACTGCGTCCGGACGATTTGCTGCTGATGACGGCGGACCACGGAAATGACCCCAGCTGGAGCGGCACGGACCATACGCGCGAAAAAATTCCCGTACTCTTTTCGGGAGCAGGCATTGAATGCAAGCAGCTTAAGCCTATGCAGACCTTTGCCGATATAGGACAGACGATTGCCGATTATATGAAAATAGAACCAACCCTTACCGGAACTAAAGCGGATTTGTTTTGAAAGAGGTGGACGATATGAGCAAGCATTACGCAGCACCTGAGGAAATCTTATACCATGTAGGTTTTTCGGCACAGCAGCTGCATGGCGCAACTGTTGCCGTGCTTCCCGGTGACCCCGGACGTGTAGAGCCTTTGGCGAAGGCCTTAGGCAGTGATGCAGTCTTTATTGCCAGCCATCGCGAGTACACCAGCTGGCTGACTAAAATCAGCGATACTCCGGTACTTGTCTGCTCTACGGGTATGGGCGGTCCTTCCGTAGCAATTTGTCTGGAAGAGCTGGCGCGTATGGGCATCAAAAAGCTCATCCGCTTCGGTACGACGGGAACGATTCAGGAAAAGGTTAATCTCGGTGATATTATTATTGATAAGGCTGCCGTTCGCCTTGACGGCACCTCGCAGCATTATGCGCCGTTGGAGTTCCCGGCTGTTGCCAGCTTTGAGGTGACAACCGCACTGGTACTGGCAGCGAAGAATGTCGGTGCGCCCTATCATTTGGGCATTGCGGCCTCCAGCGACACCTTCTGGCCGGGGCAGGAGCGTTACGACAGCTTTACCGGCTATGTACCGCGCCGCTTCCGCGGGACGATGCAGGAATGGCAGGCATTGGGCGTGCTGAACTATGAAATGGAAACATCCGCCCTGTTCGTGACCTCGCAGGCGTTAGGCTTAGAGGCTGGTGCTGTCTGCGGTGTTGTAGTTAAGCGCACGCAGAGCGAAAGCGTAGCACCGCCTGATGTTTATCAGCGTGCCTTCGGCTATATGGTGCAGGTGACACGCGGAGCTGTTGAGCTGCTGTTGGCAGCAGATGCCGATTAACTGGCAGGTGATACTTATGAAAAAAATTAGATGGCTGCTGCAAATCTGCTTTTTAGTAGTATTTGCCTCCTTGTTTACAGCCTTGGTACCGCAGACGGCACGGGCAGATTTTGCGGAGCGTCCTGTGGGCTTTGTGGTTATCGACCAGGACGGCGGTGTGGACGGCGCTGTTTACAAGGAGTGGCGCCAGATGGTCAAACTGGGCTATCGCTTTCCAGATTATCAAATCATAGATGGCGGCGAGGCGCAGAAGCTGGTGAGCCAGGCTGTGCGTGATGGTGTGAAGCTGGATGCAGCATCTTTAGCCGCTTTGGCGGAAAAAAGCAAAATGGATGTGCTGGTTGTTGCACGCATCTATGAAATGGATGAAAGCCTTGTCAGCGGCTGGGGATTCCGCTTTGATCACGATACCTATGTGCGTGTTGTAGCGGATGCAGACCTTTTTGTATATAAAAAGGATGGCAATAAGCTGCTGAAGAAGCGTGTGCGTGAAAGCGGACTGCGTGAAATGGGCAATTACGACAAGCCGGCGGAAACAATAAAATGGCAGCTTTCTAAGCTGGTAAATACGATGGAAAATAAGCCTATTATCGGCAGTTAAACAGAATTTATGAAAAAAACAGTTAGCTTGTTCACCTTAGTTTAAGGCGACAGGTTGTAAAATAATACTGTAGGCAGAAATTAATAGCTGCCTGATGCGAAAAAATTGAGGTGAAAAAATGCATATTTTAGTCACAGGCGGAGCTGGTTACATCGGCTCGCATACTGTCATTGAACTGCTTAAAGCTGGTCACAGTGTTGTAGTAGTAGATAATCTTGTTAATTCCAGCAGGCTGGCACTGCAGCGTGTAGAAAAAATCACCGGTCAGCAAATCCCTTTTTATGAAACTGATATCAGGGATCGTGCCGGCCTGCAAAAAGTTTTTGCTGAGCATAGCTTTGACTGCTGTATTCATTTCGCTGGTTTGAAAGCAGTGGGCGAATCGGTACAGAAGCCATTGGAGTATTATGAGAACAATATTTCCGGTACTTTGGTACTGCTGGACGTAATGCGTAAAGCAGGCTGTAAGAATATTATTTTCAGCTCTTCGGCTACTGTTTACGGTAATCCTGCTGTAGTGCCTATTCCGGAAACCTGTCCTAAAGGGCAGTGCACTAATCCTTATGGCCAGACAAAGTCGATGCTGGAGCAAATACTTTGTGATATGTATGTAGCTGATCAGGAGTGGAATGTGGTTCTGCTGCGTTACTTTAACCCTATCGGTGCGCACAGCTCCGGTCTGATTGGCGAAAATCCCAATGGCATTCCCAATAACCTGATGCCGTATATTACTCAGGTAGCTGTTGGCAAGCTGGAGCGACTACATGTTTTTGGTAATGATTATCCCACTCCTGATGGTACTGGAGTGCGTGACTTTATTCATGTAGTGGATTTGGCTAAAGGTCATGTGAAAGCTTTGCAGGCAATAGATGACAAATGCGGCGTAGAGGTGTATAATCTTGGTACAGGTATTGGCTATTCAGTACTGGATTTAGTCAAAGCATTTGAAAAGGCTACTGGAATTAAGATACCTTATGTAATTGACCAACGTCGTGCAGGGGATATTGCCACCTGCTATTCAGATCCGTCAAAGGCGTGGGAAAAGCTGGGCTGGAAGGCAGAGCTGGGTATTGAGGACATGTGCCGCGATTCCTGGAACTGGCAGAAGAACAACCCTAATGGCTTTGAAGCATAAGGCAAAAAGAAAAAAATAGTAGAAAAAGAGGAAAAGTATTTATGTGTGGTATTGTTGGATTTTGTGGAAATAAGCAGGCAGCGCCTATTCTGTTAGATGGTCTGTCTAAGCTTGAATATCGTGGTTACGATTCTGCCGGCCTCGCAGTGCGCGACGGCAGTGCGCAGGTGCAGATTGTTAAGGCTAAGGGCCGTCTGAAGGAGCTTTACGCCAAGACTAACGGTGGTCAAAGCCTCATCGGTACCTGCGGTATCGGTCATACCAGATGGGCAACCCATGGCGAGCCTTCTGAAACTAATGCGCATCCGCATGCAAGTGCTGATGGCAATGTAGTTGCCGTACACAACGGTATTATCGAAAACTATCAGGAGCTGAAGGAAAAGCTGCTGCATAACGGTTACACCTTCTATTCTCAGACTGATACCGAGGTTGCCGTTAAGCTGATTGATTACTACTATAAAAAATACGAGCATACTCCGACCGATGCTCTGAGCCATGCCATGATCCGTATGCGCGGCTCCTATGCTCTGGCAGTAATGTTCAAGGAATATCCCGGTGAAATTTATGTTGCCCGTAAGGACAGCCCGATGATCATCGGCGTTCAGGACGGCGAATGCTATGTTGCCAGCGACGTGCCTGCTATTTTGAAATACACCCGTAAGGTTTATTACATCGGCAATCTGGAAATGGCTCGTCTGGCTAACGGTGAGGTTACCTTCTACAATGTTGACGAGGAAGTAATCGAAAAACCGCTGACCGAAATTAAATGGGATGCCGAAGCTGCCGAAAAAGCAGGCTTTGAGCATTTCATGATGAAGGAAATCCACGAGCAGCCCAAGGCAGTACGCGATACTTTGAATTCCGTACTGGTTGACGGCAAGCTGGATATGAGCGCTGTCGGCCTCAGCGATGAGGATATCAAAAAGATTGACCAGATCTGCATCGTTGCCTGCGGCAGTGCGTATCATGTAGGCGTGGCAGCGCAATATGTAATTGAGGACTTGGCACAGATTCCGGTTCGCACCGAGCTGGCTTCCGAGTTCAGATATCGTAAGCCTCTGCTGAGCAAGAACGAGCTGGTTATCATTGTCAGCCAGTCCGGCGAAACCGCCGACAGCTTGGCAGCTCTGCGTCTGGCTAAAGAAAAGGGCATCAAAACTCTTGGCATCGTCAACGTAGTAGGCAGCTCTATTGCCCGTGAAGCAGATAATGTTTTCTATACTCTGGCAGGTCCGGAAATTGCTGTTGCAACTACCAAGGCTTACAGCACTCAGCTGATTGCTGCTTACTGCCTGGCAATTCAGTTTGCTATGGTTCGCGGCACTATTGACGAAGCAAAATATCTGGAGCTGATTCAGGAAATGGCACAGCTGCCGGATAAAATCCAAAAGATTATTGAGGATAAGGAACGCATCCAATGGTTTGCCGCTAAGCAGGTAAACGCTAAGGATATCTTCTTTATCGGCCGTGGTCTGGATTACGCTGTTAGCCTTGAAGGCAGCCTGAAGATGAAGGAAATTTCCTACATCCACAGCGAGGCTTATGCTGCCGGCGAATTGAAGCACGGCACTATCAGCCTGATTGAGGATGGTACTCTTGTTATCGGCGTACTGACTCAAAGCGAGCTTTACGAAAAGACTGTCAGCAACATGGTAGAGTGCCGCAGCCGTGGCGCTTATCTGATGGGCCTGACTACTTATGGCAATTATAATATTGAAGATACAGCTGATTTCACAGTGTATATTCCTAAGACCGACGAGCATTTTATGACCAGTCTGGCAGTTATCCCGCTGCAGCTTATGGGTTATTATGTGAGTGTTTCTAAAGGATTAGACGTAGATAAACCGAGAAACTTGGCTAAGAGCGTAACCGTAGAATAGTAAGAGCGGGCATAACGCACCGTATGCTTCACGAACCTTTCTAAAAGTACGCGTTCGTCAGGTTCGCATCGCCTCCGGTACATTCTCCCAACTATTGAGAAACAGAAGAATATAACGTCTAAAAATCGCAAACTCTGCAAAAAAAACCACAGCTTACATTTTATGTAGGCTGTGGTAATTTTTTTGTTGTTAATGCTGTGCTGCAGTTTGGTCGCTGACTAGCTTGAAGCCTGCTGCCGTCAGTTTGCCTTCGATTTCTTTGATTTGGGCGGCATCACGTGTTTCCAGCTCCAGCTTGAGGAAGCAGCCGGTGATGGCCATGTTGGCATCGCTGCGGTTGTGGTGTACGCCGACAACGTTGGCACCGCATTGGCTGATAATCTCGCTGACCTTGAGCAGCTGGCCCGGACGGTCCTCCAGCATGATAACAAGGTTGACTCTGCGGCCACTGGTAACCTGACCGCGGGTGATAACACGCGAAAGAATATTAACGTCGATGTTACCGCCGGATACAACGCAGACGGTTTTCTTGCCCTTAATCGGCAGCTTATCGAACAGCGCTGCTGCTACCGGAGTTGCGCCTGCACCTTCGGCAATCAGCTTCTGTTTTTCAATCAGGGTTAAAATTGCAGTTGCGATTTCGTCCTCGCTTACGGTAACGATATCGTCAACATATTTGCTGATGAGCTCGTAGGTGTTTTCACCAGGAGTTTTTACAGCAATGCCGTCGGCAAAGGTGCTGACGTGCTCCAGAGTTTCGTATTTATGGTCGTGGAAGGCGTTGTACATGCTGGCTGCGCCTGCTGCCTGTACGCCGTAAACCTTAACCTCCGGACGCAGGCTTTTGATAGCGAAGGCTACGCCGCTGATAAGGCCGCCACCGCCAATCGGTACGATTACTGCTTCTACATCCGGCAGCTGGTCTAAAATTTCCAGGCCGATGCTGCCCTGGCCGGCAATAACAAGCTCGTCATCATACGGATGGATAAAGGTCATGCCTGTTTCTTCCTGCAGCTGTACGGCGCGGTCATGTGCTTCGTCGTAGGCACCGGGAACAAGCTCCACCTGTGCGCCGAGGCGCTTGGTGTTTTCTACCTTCATAATCGGTGCGCCGTCCGGCATGCAGATGACGCTTTTGATGCCCATGCTGGTTGCAGCAAGTGCTACGCCCTGCGCGTGGTTGCCGGCGCTGCAGGCGATTACGCCCTTGCTTGCTTCCTCAGGTGTAAGCTGGCTGATTTTGTAGTAGGCACCGCGTACCTTGAAGCTGCCTGTTACCTGCAGGTTTTCTGTTTTCAGATACAAGTTGTTGCCTTCGCTTAAATGCGGAGCAGCTATTAAATCTGTTTTACGTGCTACGCTTTTAAGGATGAAGGCTGCATGATAAATTTTGTCTAATGAGAGCATTTGGTTACCTTCTTTTCTTTCCCTTAATAAAAATACTAAAATAGACTGTGCAAAAGCTACAATCTATTTTAGTATAAGCGCTTTTAGTTTGTGCGTCAAGATTTAACCTTCTAAGTGCGTGTTTGGCAGCATTAGCTGCAGCTTGAAGCTGTTGCTATCAAAGCTGATATTGTTATTGCCTGCGTATTTTTCGCAAATCATCCTGATGTTTTCCAGTCCGGTGCCAGGTTCCTTGTAGTCGCGCTTGGCAGAATAAAACTGGTCATTATACCGCACGATGTTACCGCTGAAGGAATTAACAACTTCTATCAGCAATAGAGAGGCTCTTTCTCTGATTTTCACATTAATATAGCAGTTGCTGCCCTGGGCCATGCAGTCTTCGGTAACTGCGGTAAAAGCGTTTTCCAGGGCATTGCCTAAAATAATTGCCAGATCAATATCGTTGATTTTGATTTTGCTGAAGCTGATATCTACGGCAAAGGGGATGCCTTTTTCCTGTGCCTGCATTTGCCAGTAGCCGATAAGGCCGTCGATGGTTTCATTGCCATAAAGCTTTACTGTTTGCAGCTGTTCTGTATATTTAAGGATAGTACGCAGATGCTGGCCAAGCTTATCAAACTTTTTTTCTTCATAAAGCTGGTTGAGCATAAGCACGAGATGCTTTTGGTCATGGCGCAGGCGGCGCGATTTCTGCCAGGTTTCGATAACAAAATCGTAGTAAGGCTTTTCGTTACGATGCAGCTCTTCCAGTGAGCTGAGCTTGATGGACATCACCTTGTTATCATTTTTTTCCTTCAGCAGATCCATCATCATGTAAACAAAGAAGAAGAGCGGCATGATGCACAGAAAACGGGCAAAGAAAAGATTCCAGGTGCGTGGTTCGGAAAAATTGCGGATGAGTATCAGGGCAACGAAGTTAAAAGCTAAAATATAGTTGGAATAGTTGATAATCTTATTGTATTTAGTGCTGCGAAAGAGCTGCTTAAAATTTTTTACAGTAAAGTAGAACCAGGAAAAATAAGCTGATTGTGCTAGCAGGAGTACGAAGGTGGCGGTAGCATAGTAGTAGCCGGGAGTGGGCGAGAAGCGTTCGGCGAGCATAGCCAGTGTCTGCAGCACATTTTCAAAATTGCCTGAGAGCAGGATGCAAAAAAGCTGTTTACTTTTATTACCTTTTACGATGGCAAAGTAGTAGAATATGTAGAGCAGGTAAACTCCGTATAATGTCGGCAGCTTATCGAAATTGCGTCCGGTGAAGATGAAAATGCCCCATTCTATGAGAATAATAGCAAAAAAGCCGTATATTGCTGTTTTTTTGGATAAGCGCAGGTCTTCCAAAAAGGGATAGTAGCATAGATAAGAGCTGGGAGCAACGCGCAGGATAATATAGATAAGGATAATCAAATCTTGAATCTGCATATAACATCATTCCTTAAAAATAATATAGAAAAAGCTTCTTTAAGATAATTATAGCAAATGTAAACTAAAATTAAAGTAAATTTTTCCTAACTGCAGAGATAAAATGGCGTGTTGAAATGCGAGGCTTTTCTGTTGTATAATAAAATGAATATAAATTATAAAGGAGTGCATACAATGCAGTGGATAGAAGTTAATGTAGCGGTAACGCATGAAGCAGTTGAGGCCGTAGCGGATATGCTGACGAGCATCGGTTCTAAAGGAGTTGCGATTGAGGACCCGCAGCTGATTAATGATTTGCGCAACAGCGGTACCTGGGAGCTGTGCGATATCCCGGAGCAGGAGAATACCGAGGTTGTTACCGTCAGCGCTTATTATGCTGATGATGAGAAGCTGGAAAAACGCCTGGCGGAGATTGACGAGCAGTTGGCGCTGATTGAGGAGCGCATCGGCAAGTACCGTTTCGGCAATACCCGTTTCCGCAAGGTGAGCGAGCAGGATTGGGCTAACGAATGGAAGCAGTATTTCCATGTTACTCATGTGGGCAAGAGCCTTGTTATTAAGCCGAGCTGGGAGGAGTATGCTCCTAAGGAAGGCGAGCATGTTATTGAAATCGATCCGGGTATGGCTTTTGGTACTGGCACGCACCACACTACCAATATGATGATGGAGCGTCTGGAGAAGGTTATTACGCCTGATTCTACTGTGTTTGACGTTGGCACCGGCAGTGGCATTCTGGCGATTGCTGCGGCGATGCTGGGCGCTAAGTCTGTTAAGGCTGTGGATATTGACGCTGTGGCAGTGCGCGTGGCGAAGGAGAATGTGGCGGATAACGGTCTGAGCGACCAGATTGAGGTGCGCGAGGGCGATTTGCTGCATGGCACCGAGGGCAAGGCTGATGTTATTATCGCTAATATTATTGCCGATATTGTTATTATGCTGCTGCAGGATATTCCGCAGAAGCTGAATGACAATGGTGTGCTGCTGGCGAGCGGTATTATTGAGGAGCGTATGCCGGATGTGGAGGCTGCGGCGCAGGCGCAGGGCCTTTATGTTGACGCGGTTGATCATCGCGGCGGCTGGGTTGTTATGCAGATGAAGAAGAAGTAAGGGGAAACCTATATGCATCGTTTTTTTGTACCGCAATTATATAACGAAACAATGACTATTGAGGGCGTGGATGCACGTCATATCAGTAAGGTGCTGCGCATGCAGCCGGGTGCGCAGCTGCAGCTTGTGAGTGACGACGGCGTGAGCGCGCTGGCGGAGATTACAGCGATTGACAGCGAGTGCGTGACTGTGCATTGCTTAGAGAAGCTGGCGGAAAGCCATGAGCCGGCGGTGCGCCTGATTTTGGCGCAGGGACTGGCGAAGGGCGAGAAGATGGATTTCATCATCCAGAAGGCTGTGGAGATGGGCGCTTACAGCGTGGTACCTGTGGCTATGGAGCATTCCGTAGTACGCCTTGACGGTGCTAAGGCTGCCAAAAAGGTGGAGCGCTGGCAGAAGATTGCCGAGTCCGCTGCCAAGCAGAGCAAGCGTGATATTATTCCCGAGGTGCAGCCTGTGCAGACGATGGCACAGATGCTGGCGGCGAATGACTGCGCTAGGAAGATTATTGCTTACGAGTGCGAGGATAAAAAGAGCCTGAAGGCGGCGCTGAAGGAGGCGCAGGCGAAGGGCGCGCTGACGGATTTGCTGCTGATTATCGGTCCTGAGGGCGGCATCAGCGAAGCGGAGCTGGATGCAGCACGCGCAGCAGGCGCTGTGCCTGTGTCGCTGGGCAGACGTATTCTGCGTGCGGAAACGGCAGGACTTGTCGCTATTTCAGCTATTTTTTATGAAACAGGAGATTTAGGAGATTAAACATAGATGAGAAAAATTGCATTTTATACGCTGGGCTGTAAGGTCAACCAGGCTGATACTGCCAGCATGGAGGGGATTTTCCGTGCGTCAGGCTATGAGGTTGTGCCTTTCGGTGAACCGGCAGACGTTTATTTAGTTAATACCTGCGTTGTTACCAATACCGGTCAGCGCAAATCGCGTCAGATTATTAACCGCGCTGTGCGTCATAATCCGCTGTCCTTGGTGGTTGTCACCGGCTGCTATCCGCAGACTGCGCCGGAGGAGGTGCGTGCTATCGAAGGGGTTGATGTAATCATCGGCAATCAGGAGCGCGGCCGCATTGTGGAGCTGGTTGAGGAGGCGCTGGAGCACAAGCGCACGGAGATTCTGGACAATGTGCAGCAGATGACTGTGGACACTAAGTTTGAAGAGCTGGGCGTTGGCACGGAAACCGATAAAACCCGCGCCTTCCTCAAAATTCAGGAGGGCTGCAACCAATACTGCACCTACTGCATTATTCCCTTTGCCCGCGGTCCGCTGCGCAGCCGCAGCCTGGAAAGCATCTGCGAGGAGGTTGGCAAGCTGGTTGCCGCAGGCTACAAGGAGGTTGTGCTCATAGGCATTCACCTTGGCTGCTACGGCAAGGAGCTGGCGAAGGAAGGCAAGCACGTTACGTTGTATGATGCGGTAAAGGCAGCGCTGAGCGTTGAGGGCGTGCAGCGTGTGCGCCTCGGTTCTTTGGAATCCGTGGAGGTGGAGCCGCGCTTGCTGCAGCTGATGGCAGAGGAACCGCGCCTGCAGCGTCACCTGCATCTGCCGCTGCAAAGCGGCTGCGACAAGATTTTGCGCGCTATGCACCGTCCATACGATACAAAACGCTTTACAGAGCTGGTGAACGAAATCCGCGCGCAGGTGCCTGATGTGGCAATTACTACGGACGTTATCGTGGGCTTCCCCGGCGAAACCGAGGAGGACTTTGCGACTACGCTGGAATTTGCCAAGAAATGCGGCTTTGCCAAAATGCATATCTTCCCTTATTCTAAGCGCAAGGGTACGCCTGCTGCCGAAATGAAGGAGCAGGTGGATGAGGCAGTGAAGAGCGAGCGTGCGGCGCGTTTGGCGAAGGTGGACGAGGAGCTGCATCAGCAAATGCTGCAGAGCACTGTCGGCAAGGTGGAGGAGGTGCTGTTTGAGCAGCCTGTGGATGATGCACATATGGAGGGCCTGTGCGGTCCGTATCTGCGTGTTGTCGTTCCGGGAACGGCGGAGCTTGCCAACACCATTGCCAAGGTAAAAATTACCGGCATCAAAGAGGATTTTTTGTTGGGCGAATTGAATTAATTTGTGAAAAAATTATTTCTTTAGCAGGATAAAAGAAATAAATACAGAATATAACTAGATACGATAAATGAGAGGAGGGACATGAAATGGCTGAGGATTGTATTTTTTGCAAAATCATTAAGGGCGATATCCCTTCTACCAAAGTGTACGAAGATGATAAAATGATTGCTATCAATGACGTTGCTCCGGCTGCTCCGGTTCATGTGCTGCTGATGCCTAAGGACCACACAGCTAACATCACTACTGCGGACCCCGAGCTGGTTGCATACATGCTGGGCAAGGTTAAAATGATCGCTGAAAAGACCGGAATTGCCGAAAAAGGCTTCCGTGTTGTTATCAACACTGGCGATGAAGGCGGTCAGACAGTAAAACATTTACACATTCACGTAATTGGCGGCAAAGCTTTGGGTTGGCCCCCATGCTAAACCTTGACAATGCTTGTCTTTTCTTGTATAATTAATCAGTAAGTGTTTTTAGCTGGCAACAGCTGAAAACTTAATTTGCATATACACTTCCCTAAGTGTGTGGAGGGAGGGAGAACAGATGGCAGAAATTAAAGTTGGCAAGAATGAAACTTTAGACAGCGCACTGCGCAGATTTAAAAGAGCAACCCAAAAGGCAGGCATTCTTTCTGAGGTAAGAAAACGCGAGCACTATGAAAAGCCGAGCGTTGCACGTAAGAAAAAATCCGAAGCAGCCAGAAAACGTAAAACCAGATAATTGGAGGCGGGCTGTATGTCTATAAAAGACCAATTGACTGCTGATATGAAGCAGGCCATGAAGGACAGAGAAGCAGGTAAGCTGCGTTTGTCTGTTATCCGCATGGTGCGTGCTAATATTAAAAATGTTGAAATCAATGACAAAAAGGAACTTACAGATGATGAGGTTCTGGCTGTCTTGATGAAAGAGGTCAAAATGCGTCAGGATTCTGTTGAGGAATTCCAAAAAGCAGGTCGTGACGAATTGGTTGCCCAAGCTAAGGAAGAAATTGCTATACTGAAAAAATATCTTCCGGAAGCTCTCAGCGATGACGAGCTGAAGGCTATCGTGGCAGAAGTTATTGCTGCTGTTGGTGCTACAAGTCCAAAGGATATGGGCAAGGTAATGCCGGCAGTTATGGCAAAAACCAAAGGCCGTGCAGATGGCAAACGTATTAACGTTATGGTTCGTGAATTGCTCAAATAACAACTGATAACCGTGCTAAGAGAAATCTTGGCGCGGTTATTTTACTTTATAGCGATTAGCGGACCGAAGGACTGCCTGCTTTCTTAGCGAACCCCTCTCCGTCATCGATATGTGATGACACCCGCCCCAGGGCGCTATCTCTTGCCCTACGGGCAATTAACCTTGTCTCCCCAAGGAGAGGCTTTCACTACATCCTGCACAATTCAAAACTTGCAAAGCTATGAATTGTGTGGTATATTAGATATAGAAAAAGACAACCGCCCACAAGGTGGGTTGCCGAGAAAAGAAATTTAGAAAGCCACTTCTTTACCCGCAAAGTGTAGGAGTGGTTTTCTTATGTCTGGGTTATTTACAATATTGAAAAATAAATGTAAGTAATGCCAGAATGAACATTCCGAAGAGCATTAAATCTTGAAAGGAATAGTTCTTCATAAGCATCACCTCGATTCCTGAGGAATTAAGGCAACACCATCCTGCAACATGGTTGTCGAAAACGTTTTATCATAAAATATAGATTAAAGCAATAAAACGTTTGCTTATAAAGGAGGAGTTGCAATACTAAAGAAAAAGACAGCATTGACAATAGAAGAACGCTTGCAGCAGGCAACGGAGCAGGCGCTGGCAAGCATCGACCTGATGAAGAAATCCATCCTCGCGCGTGCCTTCCGCGGTGAGCTGGGCACGAACAAAGCGAGCGAAGCGAGCGCTCTGGAGCTTTTGCGGCAGGTGCTGGCGGAAAACTGAGCATAAGCAAAGAAGAGCATGTTATTATAGGAAAAGAGTGATATTATGCGTATTGTGGCTTGTGATGATGATGTAAGCGAGCTGGAAGAGCTTAAACAGCAACTGCAGGAAATAGGCAGGAAGTATCAGCTGCTTTTGGATATACGTACCTTTACTGAAGGGGAGCAGTGCTGTGAATACTTGTTTTTAAATAGCGCTGACATTGTCTTTATGGATATCTATCTGAAGCCTGGTAATGGCGTGGAGTTTGTGCGGCGTTTGCGCCAGCACAGGCTTAACTTTAAGCTGGTCTTTCTCACTTCGAGTAATGACTTTGCCATTGAAAGCTATGAGCTGGATGCGGCGTACTATTTGCTGAAGCCTTTGCAGCCGGAAAGGCTGGAGCAGGCGCTGCAGCGCTGCGGTGTTTTTGACAAGGAAGAGTATGTTACTTTTGATACTGCGGTGGAGACGGTAAAGCTAAAGCCTAAGGACATTATCGTTGTAGAGGTGCAGGATAAATACTGCTATATCCACACAGCACAACGCACCTATAAGGTGTACAGCTCCATCAACAAGGTGCGGGAAAAGCTGACACAGGATTATTTTCTGCTGACCTATCGCAGCGTGCTGATTAACATGCATTATGTAGAGGGTGTCTACAGCAATTATTTTTTGCTGGGCAATGGCTTTAAGGCACCCATCAGGGTGCGCGACAGCGCAGCTGTGCGCAACGCCTATATGCAGTGGGCGCTGCTGCAGGATTAATGATACTTTGTTATAAAAAAATGGAACCTCCGTTACGGTCATAAAGGCCGTTGCGGAGGTTTTTTTAGTGATTAGTGATTAGTTTTTAGTGGGAAATGCTTTAACTATTGTTTTGTTTGTTACAGTTTTGAACAAAAAATAATCAAGTAAAGTTGGCAAAATGCGTTTTACGATGAGAATTTGCGCTTTACGATACAAGACGTTGAATTCACTGAATTTTATGAGATAATGAGCATGATAAGAGTTGTGCGGAATGCGTCGGATGGTGATAGTTGCATAAGGCGCACGCATGGGTTTGTTTTATACTTTAAGGAGGATGATGATTATGACTAGGAAAAAGAGTAATGTCAAGGCGTTGGCCCTTGCCGTAACGTGCGCAATTCTCGCAGGGGGGGACATAGGTCTTGAACCGGTGTATGCTGCGGATGTACAGCTGAATGTGAACAATGGTGCGATTACAGCAGGAAGCGTTAGCGGTAGCATTACCGGTACAGTTGACAGCAATCCGATTACTAATGGAAAGATTACCGATGGTAGCATTACGAGCGGCACTTTTACCGGGACGGTTACTCTGACTGGTAATGATATTCAAACAGCAATTGCAGGTGTTGATATTTCCAAGGCGAAGGTAGGCTCTGGTACTACCAGTGGTACTATCGAGAGTCTGGTCAAAAATGTTGGAGATAATAGTAATAATATTCAGGCTGTCAATGGTAAGGTAACTAACATTCAAACTGATGTGACTAGTCTGCAAACAACTACAGGTCAGTTACAAACCAAAGTAGGTGAGCTGACAGCTAGTGATACTGCAGCTAGAAATTATATTATATCTTTGCAAAAGAAAACAGCTGGCATTAGCGAAGATGGTAGCGAAATTACAACTAATTCCCTGAAATTGCGAGAGAGCGGTTCTTCAGACACGCAGGAAATCACTGCTGCCAAAGTAAAGGGCTATGATAAGGCGGTGTCAGCTGTAGGCGATACTTCTACTGAAGGAACGTTAGCTTATAACACGCAAAAGATTAGCTATGCCGACGATGATAGGGTTTTACCAGACAAGGCTACTTACATAAAAGGTATTACTCATGCTGGCGACGTAAGGCTTGCTGAGGGAAATGTAACAGCAAAAAGTTTAGTTCTTGAAGAAGAATTTGCTGGTGGCGCTTCTGCACAAGCAACACTGACTCGTGAAGCCATAGTAAATCTTCACGGCATGATTGACGGTAAAACTAAAATCAAAGTTGCTGATGGCTCTGAGGTTGGCGGCGTAACGTTTGACCAGGGTAAAGTTACTAAGGTAGTAAGCATTAACGATAACTTGAAATTTGAGTCTGACGGAATTTATCTTAATAAAGGTGATCAAACAAAACAAATAAAAATTGACAATGACGGAAAAATCATCATCGGTACTTCCTCTAGTGCTTATGATACCGATGGTTTCTATGCTGGCGGTGATGATTATGGTGCTGCTAAAGCTGGCATTAAGAGTGATGGTTCTTTGAAAGCAACTAGGTTCACTGTTGATGGTGCAACTGGCAACACTACCGTTGGTGGCGATTTGACTGTAGCTGGCGCAGCAAGCTTTGCCAAAGCAACTACCTTTGCTGGTGGCATTAAGACTGATAAAATTAGCGAAAAAACTGAAGGTCAAGGCGTTAAAGTTGATGATGTTCTGTTGAAAGACGGTGGCATTACTGCAGCTGGCGATGCGTTCTCTGTTGAAGGTGCAACTGGCAATGTTGTTTCCAAAGGCACTGTAAGCGCAGCTGATGGCAAGTTCACTGTTGACGCAGACGGCGCAGTAAAAGCAGCAGGTGGCAAGTTTGGCGTTGACAAAGACGGCAACACTACCGTTGGCGGTACGCTCGATGTAACTGGCGATACTACTTTGAAGGGCAAGCTGGACGTAACTGGCAAAACCACTTTGAAGGATGAACTGCAGGTAGACAAAAAGGCAACCTTTGGCTATGCGACAGGTGCTCAAACTGTTATTGAGGGCGATCAGGTTAAAACCGGCAGAATTGAAACTGACGCTACTCAGGCAAGTAAAATTGGTGGAGTTACCCTTCACAATGGTAAGATTACAGCCGACAACATGACCATTACTGGTACGCTTGATATGGATAACCTGAAGGTTAATGAAACCTTGGAGGTTGGTACCTTTGGTGTAACAAAAGCAGGCGTGGTAACTGGTGTAACATCTATTAATGACGTTGCTGTAAGTAAGCAGGGTACTGGTCTTAAAATTGGTTCTGCAACAGTTGGCGATAGCAATCCGTTCAGCAGTCAGGGTTATACAGTCGATGCAACTGGTAATGTAAGTGCACAAGATATCACTGCAGGTAAATATAACGGTAATGAAATTACTGCTGACAAAAAATTCAATGGCGTTGAGCTTGATGGTGGCAATGTAAAGGCAACGAAGGTTACTGCTGATACCATCACTGATGGCAACGGCTTTACTGCAACTGGCGGTAATGTAACTGCTAAAAGTATTCAGGCTGAGACAGGCAATATCGCGGGCGTAAGCTTTGCTGCTGGCGGTAATGTATCCGGAATCACAGAGCTGACAGCAACAACCATTAAAGATGGCGCAGGTACAATTATTACTGGCGGCAATGTTGAATCCAAAACTGCGAAGATTGGTGCTATCAAGATTGAAAATGAAACTATTGAGGGTTCTTCTGCTAATGGCTTGAGCATTGAAGGCGTGAAGATTAAAGATGGCGTTATGAGCTCAGTAGTTTCCATTGATGCAGCAAAGGCAACCATCGGTGGAGTAAATACGTTGGATAATACTGGTCTGACAGTAAAAACTGGCTCTAAAGTTCAGGTCGGGACTAATACTGTTATTGAAGACGGTAGCGTAAAGGTTAGCCAGAAAACAAGTTTAACCGACCAAAGCTTGCAGTTGAATGATACTAATAAATGGACTCAGGCAGGTGGACTTGTAGCTGATAAAGCAACTGTTAATGGCATTGCACTGGGTACAGATAGTAAAGGTAAAGCAACCTTTAGTGATGCAGCTGGCAAAACCACTACTATTGATGGCGATACGATTACCACTGGTACCATTACTGCTGATGAGCTGAATGTTGATAAGATTAGCTTAGGTAAAGGCACTGATAAAAATATCACTATTGGCAGCAACGGCGACGTAACAACTAAAGGCGATGTTACTGTTACAGGTGCTGACGATGATACTACTGTTATTGATGGTGCAAAAGCAACCTTTGGCAAAAATGCTGCTAACCAGACTATTATCGACAAAGGCACGATTAAAGCGAAAGCTAAATCTATGACTAGTCAAATAGCTGAGTTTGGTTTTGACGAAAACGGCTTGACTGTTAGCGGACAAAATGCAGAGGGTAAAACTTCTTACTTCAGCTACAATGCAAAAACTGGTGTTAACATCTTCATTGGTCAGGATGGCACGACTACAGCTATTAACGGCAGCGCTATCACTTCCACTAACGGCTCTGCAACTGGCGTACTCAACGGCAGCAACCTGACGCTGACGAATGGCACTAAGTCTACGGCTCTGGAAGCTGGCAAAGCAACCTATACTGGTAAAGCTGGTAGCAGCTCTAAGCATGGTACGACTACAACCATAGACGGCGGCGTAATTACTACTGATACCTTAAATGTTGAGCGTATTCAACTTGGTGAAAAAATTGTTGACCAAAGAACTGGCGAAACTATTGGTTCTGGTGTAACCTTGGCTGCTGATGGTGGCTTTACTGCAGCTGGTGGCAACTTCAAGGTAACTGGTGGTACTAATGCTAGCAAAGGTTCTATTACTAATATTGTTGATGATACTGCTAGCGGCAATGGAAAAACTACTTTTGAAACCAAGAAAACTGGCGCAGGCATGAGCTACGAAAAAGGCGGCGTTAAGAGCAACGTTTCAGTTGGCGATAATAATGCTAATGTATCCGCAGGCGCAGGCTCCATCGACATAACGAACGAAAGCATTACAAGCAAGGTTACGGACAATGCAACGAGCACGATTACGAAGGACAGCATCGTCGATAAGGTTGGCAACAACTCTGTAACTACGGACGCTAACGGTACGACCTTTGCTAATGGCGGCAGTAAGACAACTAACATTAACGGCGGTACGATTACTACCGGCAAGCTGATTACTGACGAGCTTATAATCACTGGTAAGGGTGAAGCAGCAGGTACTGGCACTGGTTCTATCGCTTTCGGCGGCAATGGCACAATTAAGAGCGATATAAAAGATGGCGATAAGAATACTAACTTCACGACCGATATTGACGGCGTAACTACCAAGGTAACCGATGGCACGACTACTACGGAAAACAAGGTTTCCGCTGCGGGCAACAGCAACACTGTTACTAATAAGGATGCTACGCAAAAATCCGAGTTCAACCAAGGCTTGACCTCTATCGGCGGCGTTGTAACGAACGGCGAAGTGAAGATTGCGCAGACCTTAGATGGTGAAAAGGGCAATATCACTAACGAAGTAACCGATAAAGATGGCAAGAGCAGCAAGCTTGTTCAAAGCGGCACTGGCCTGGAATATACCGACAGCACTAATGCTGACAATGCAACCCGCATTAACAGCAGCGACGTTTCCATCGGCTCGGCAACAGATGACAGCAAGCGCATCAACCTCTCCGACCTCGGCCAAATTGATGACCTTGACACTGAGCTTTCCGCTCGCGATGAGTTCAAGAACAACTCGACAGCAGTAGGCGGCATCAACGCTGAAGCAGCAGTTCGTCGCGAAGAGGTTGCTCGTCTTGATAACCGCATTGACGACGTGAACACCCGCGTTGATAAGGTTGGCGCTATGGCAGCAGCAATCGCTTCCCTGAAGAGCATTGGCTACGATCCGCAGGCTCCGAGTGAATTCAGCATCGGCCTCGGCCAATACAAGGGCGAAACTGGTGTGGCAATGGGCTTCTTCCACTATCCGAACAAGAACTTCATGATCAACGTAAGCCTGTCTACTGCTGGCGGCGAGACCATGGGCGGTATCGGTGCAACCTGGCGCTTCGGCCACAAATCCCCGCAAAAGCTTTTAGAAGAGCAGCGCGAGGAGCAGGCTAAGAAGGAGCTGGCAGCAGCCGAAAAATATCAGGCAGCAGCCAAACTTGCCAAAGAAGCGCAGGAGCGTGCTGAATATGCAGCCAAACTGGCGCGTCAGGCACAGGTGAGCGCAGATAATGCTAAGGCAGCAGCTGATGCAACCCAGGCTAAGCATTTTGGCTGATAAGCTGGCAGCAGGTGCAGTCATAGCGGGATAACAACTGGTTTTCCTATAAATCATCATACTCCGCCAAGCAATGCTCCCAACCGCTTGCCTGGCAGTTCATGAGGCTGGGTTCATCATACTGACCTTATGAACAAAAAGGCTGGAGTTTGAGCGTTTGCTCAAATTCCAGCCTTAAAACTTGCTAAGCTGTGATTTGTGTGGTATATTAGATATAGAAAAGACAACCGCCCACAGAGGTGGGTTGCCGAGTTTAGTTAAGAAAAATCCGCTCCGAGCTCGCCAAAGTCAAGGGGCGGTTTTTCTATGTCCGTAACTTTTTTACTTTTTGTTCTTAAAAATGAACGTAAGTAATGCTACGATAAAAACTCCAAAGGACATTAAATCCTGAAAGCTGAAATATACCATAGACATCACCTCCATTCGTAGAGAATGAAGGCAACACCACCCCGTGAACCGGTTGTCAAAAACATTCTATCATAAAATTTCAACTAAAGCAATAAAATGTTTGCTTATAAAGAGCTTCATTAAAAATTTAAGACCTTGGCGTCAGTAAAACTGACATCAAGGTCTTTTTGTTACGCTTTGCGTCTGAGCATATCGGCGATGCGCTTTTGGTTTTCCATCGCTGTCAACGCTCTTTCGTACAGCAGCATCTGTAGCTTACTTTTGACAGGCTGCAAATTGGGCGAGCCTTCGATAGTGTAAACAACATTATCGTCCTTATCGGTGTACAGGCTTTTGAGCAGCGCATACTGCGTGCCATCGTTATTATACAAATAAATCTGCGTCATGCTGATTGCTGTTTTCAGCTCCGGCTTGGTGGCCTGCAGCTTAGGCAGCATTTCCTTATTGTAGCGCAGCTCGGCAGACAACAGCAAAAAAAGCTTGTCGCCCTGGCGCAATGCCTGCAAATTATCCTTATCAAGATATAAATCGCCAGCGCTGGTGCTGGTTATTTTTTCCATGTTAGCATTTTTATCAGTGCCTGCGCCAGCGAAGGCTGTGCAAGTGCAGGCAAGCGCAAAAATCAGCGTCAGTAAAATAAGTAATTTTTTCATCATTAAGTCCCGCCTTTGTTTATAGTAGAAGAAGCTTTTCCTTTATCATACAATTTTTGGCGCAATAAGTAAAGCAGCAAATGTGCTTGCTGTGCACATCTCCAGGATACTGCTTTTTACATAAATGCGCCAGAAAAATTCTTTTGTTAAAGTATTACAGGCAGCTTTGCTTTTTGCAGCATAAACTTTAAATTTACTTCAAGCTTTTACTCTGCTATACTATAATTGTATAAGCGTTGAGGAGGTGCAGTCATGCCATTGGAATATTATTTTATGCTGGCGGGCCTTGTCCTGCTGCTGATAGAATTTGTTGTGCCGGGCTTCGGAATTTTCGGTGTCAGCGGCATGGTGTGCCTGACAGTCGGCGGCTTTTACGTTTTGGGCGGCAATGCCTGGGCGGCGCTGGTGCTGTTGGCAGTGTATCTGTTTTTGGTGCTGGTAATTACGCTGCTGTGCGTGTATCTGCCCAAGGAAAGCAAGTATAATCCCTTTGTGCTGTGGACGCGCCAAAAAAACAGCGAGGGCTACACCGGCGGCAAAAACTGGAGCATGCTGGTGGGCAAAAGAGGCACAGCCTTGACCACGCTGCGTCCTGCAGGCACGATTCTGGTGGACGGCAAGCGTCTTGATGTGAGCAGTCAGGGAGATTATATCGAAAAGTCTGCGCCCGTGATTATCGTGCGGGTGGAGGGCAGCAAAATTTTTGTAGAACAGACGAAGGAGTGACATTATGGATTTATTATTCAGTATGGTTTTCGGCAGTGGCTTTGCAGTAATCATTGCTATTGTCGGTATTGCTATTTTTCTTAACTTTGTGCCGTTGGGCCTGTGGATTTCGGCCATTGCCGCCGGCGTTAATGTAGGAATCTTCAACCTCATCGGTATGCGTCTGCGCCGTGTGCCCGCGTCACAGATTGTGCTGCCGCTGATTAAGGCGAACAAGGCAGGCCTTGACGTTAATGTTAACCAGCTGGAGGCGCATTATCTGGCAGGCGGTAACGTTGACCGTGTTATTGATGCTTTGATTGCTGCCCACAGAGCGCAGATTGAGCTGAGCTTTGAGCGTGGCTGTGCCATTGACCTTGCGGGACGCAACGTGCTGGAGGCTGTGCAGATGAGCGTTAACCCCGAGGTTATCGAAACTCCGGTAGTAAGCGCTGTTGCCAAGGATGGCATTGAGCTGAAGGTAAAGGCACGCGTAACAGTGCGCGCCAACATTGACCGCCTGGTAGGCGGTGCCGGCGAAGCAACGATTATTGCGCGTGTCGGCGAAGGCATTGTAACAAACGTAGGCTCCAGCGCCGACCACAGCAAGGTACTGGAAAACCCCGACTATATTTCCAAAACGGTTTTGGATAAAGGCCTTGATGCAGGCACCGCTTTTGAAATTCTTTCCATTGATATTGCGGACGTAGATGTTGGCCGTAACATTGGCGCTGCGCTGATGACCGACCAGGCGGAGGCTGATAAGCGCATTGCTCAGGCGCGCGCTGAGGAACGCCGTGCGATGGCTGTTGCCAAGGAGCAGGAAATGAAGGCCTATACGCAGGAAATGCAGGCGAAGGTTGTGGAAGCACAGGCTAAGGTGCCGACAGCTATGGCAGAGGCACTGGCCAACGGTCGCTTGGGTGTAATGGATTATTACCGCCTGAACAATATTCAGGCAGATACGCAGATGCGCCGCACGATTGCTGAGGTAAGCCCGGAGGGCGAGGAAAAGCCTGAGGGCAGTAAATAAGCGAGGTGCAGCTTATGGGCGGTTTATTTGACAGTGATTTAATCCCCCTGCTTTTTGTCCTCGTAATGCTGGCCAACGTATTTTTGGACAGGCGCAACCGCCGCCGCAGACAGCGGGAGCTGCCGCAAGAGCAGTCGCAAGAAATGGCGGAGCCGACGCAGGCAGAGCAGCAAACGCAGGCTAAGCCTAAAGATATTGCCGCCGAGTTTGAACGCCGTCTGAAAAAGACGACGGAGGAGGCGCAGGCACGCAAGCGTCAAAGCAACCAAGGCGTAGTGCATGACGGAATACGTGTGCGCCGTGATGACGACAGCAGAGTTCACCGTGACGGTGAAGCAATGCATGACCACACCGGCAGAATTCACCGTGAAAACGAAGCCCTCGTGCATGACAAGGGCAAGGTTTATTACGACCCCCGCGGGGATTACAGCTACGACGAAGCAAAGATGAACGCTGCCGCAGCGGCGTTTAATGCGCACTACGCACAGCAGGCGCAGCCTGCACCGAAAAAGCGCGTCAAGCTGAAGCATGCGGCGCTCGTCAACGGCATTATCATGGCAGAGGTATTGGGAAAACCGCGCGCTCTTAACCCCTACGAGGAGCGCTGATTTAAAGATTCTCGCACACAGTAAGGAGATGTTGGAGAATGCTGGAAAAGCTGGATTTGAGTAAAAAAGTGTCCAAGGAAGATTACAATAAGCAGATGGATGTGCTGGGTGAACGCCTGGGAAAGGCGCAGCGCCTGGCGCGCGATGCCAAAAGACCGATTATCATCGTGTTTGAGGGCTGGCGCGGTGCACGCCGCAGTGCGCTGATTAACGAAATGATGCAGCAGATGGATGCCCGCGGCTTTAATGTTTATTCCAGCGTGCGCTTGCGCGGCGTAATTCAGGAGCAGCCGTTTTTCAGTGCCTTCTGGAAGCGCTTGCCGGCATTGGGACATATTGCCGTTTATCATCGCAGCTGGTATTATCTGAAAAACGCCAACGAGCTGGCGGATAAAGAGGATAACACCAAGTATCCTGCTGTTTCTTTTGAGCATATCAACAACTTTGAAAAAATGCTTACGGATGATAATTATCTCGTGCTTAAATTTTTCCTGCATCTGTCACCGGAGCAGCAAAAGAAAAATATCGCCAAGAATGCCAAAACACTGGGCAAGGCGTGGCGTGACCTGAATCCGGCTCTTGATGAAAGCGAAGATTACGATAAATTTTTGCCGCATTACGAAAAAATGCTGGAGGCTACCGATACGGTAAACGCTCCCTGGCACCTGATTGCCGACGATGATCCGCGCAGCGCGCGTCTGGAGGTTTTCACCAAGATTGCCGATGCTATCGAAAAGGCTGTGCAGATGCCTGCTGAGCCTGCCTCTGATAAGCGTACCGCCGCAACCTACGATGTGCTGAGCAAGATTGATGCCAACAAGGAGCTTACTAAAGAAGAATATAAGGAAAAGCTCGATAAGTACCAGAAAAAGCTGACACAGCTGCAGATTGAAATGTTCAAGGCGCAGATTCCAGTAGTTATCGGCTTTGAGGGTTGGGACGCTGCCGGCAAGGGCGGTGCTATCCGCAGACTGACGGCGGCACTGGACCCGCTGGGCTTTCATGTGCACCCGATTGCGGCGCCGAACGTGGTTGAAAAGCAGTTCCATTATCAGTGGCGCTTCTGGACCAGACTGCCGCAGCCGGGAAATATAGCGATTTTTGACCGCACCTGGTACGGCCGTGTTATGGTGGAGCGCATCGAAGGCTTTGCCAAGCCGCAGGAATGGCAGCGCGCCTACGATGAAATCAAGGATATGGAGGCGCAGTGGAGCGAGCATGGTATCGCCATTGCCAAATTCTGGCTGCAGATTGACAAGGATGAGCAGCTGCGACGCTTCAATGACCGTCAGAATGACCCCAATAAGCAGTGGAAAATTACGGACGAGGACTGGCGTAACCGTGATAAATGGGATGCTTACGAAGCGGCAGTCAACGAAATGCTGGTGCGCACCGATACCTCGTATGCACCGTGGACCGTGGTTGAGGGCAACAATAAATATTATGCCCGCTTAAAGGTTTTGAAAACAGTTATCGATTTGTTTGAACGTAAGCTGGCAGAAAAAAATCAGTAAAATACAAGAAAATATCAGCGTAATTTTGCGCTGATATTTTCTTAATACATTATAGATACTCGGAGAGGAAATGCTTTGTCCTGGATAATCAAAAACTACATTAAAGAAACAAGAGAAAATGAAACCGGCGCGCAGGTGTATCCGCCGGGCTTACGCCATCCGGTAGCCTTTATTTACCCCAATGTCTACCATCTGGGCATGTCGAACCTGGGAATGCACATTTTGTATCAGATGATTAACGAGCGCGGCGACAGTGCCTGCGAGCGCTTCTTTTTGCCGGATAAACGCCTGCAGCAGGAGCATATCAAAAGCAAAACGCCGCTGCTGAGCTTGGAAAATCAGCGTCCGCTGGCAGATTTTGACGTTATCTTCGTCATGCTGTCCTTTGAAATGGACTATGATAATCTGCTGACGGTGCTGGATTTGGGCAATATCCGCCTGCGGGCGGCGGAGCGCAATCAGCGCGAGCCTTTGGTGATTATCGGCGGTCCCTGTGCTACATTTAATCCCGAGCCTTTGGCTGCTGTGGCTGACGCCTTTGTTATCGGCGAGGGCGAGGAAACAGTGCAGCACGTTCTGGATACCATCTACCGGGAGGAAAGCAAGCAAGAGCGCTTGGCGGCGCTGGCGCAGGTGCCGGGCGTTTATGTTCCCAGCCTGTACACGGCGCAGTACGATGATGAGGGCGAGTTTACCGCCCTGCTGCCGCAGGAAGGTGCGCCTGCGAAGGTTGCGCGCCAGTGGGCGCGTGATATCGACGCATATCCGCACACCTCTGCTATCGTGACGAGCGGAACGGAATTTGAGGATATGTTTATCGTCGAGGTGGCGCGTGGCTGCGGCCGTCACTGCCGCTTCTGCATGGCAGGCTACTGCTTCCGCAAGCCGCGTCCGCGTAAGCTGGAAAATATCCTGGCAGATATCGCCAAGCGTCCCGAGCGCACGAAAAAGGTGGGCCTGATGGGAGCTGCCGTATCCGACCATCCGCAGATGGCGGAGCTGACGGAATACTTAGTAGAGCATAAGATACCGTTTTCCGTGGCCAGCATGCGTGCCGATATGCTTACGGAGCAGATTGCGCATGCGTTGGCACAGAGCGGACAGCGCACGATGACCGTAGCGCCGGAGGCAGGCAGCGAGCGGATGCGCGCTGCGATTAACAAGGGCATTACGGAGGAGCACGTTTATAATTCTATCGAGCTGGCTGCTGCTGCCGGAATGCGCAACATCAAGCTGTATTATATGATCGGCCTGCCGGGAGAAGAGGACGAGGATATCGTTGAAACGGTGGAGATGATTAAACGCGTGCGTGCAAAGATGGACGCGGTGGGCAACAAGGGCGAGCTGGTTATTTCGGTCAACGGCTTTGTGCCCAAGCCCTTTACGCCGTACCAGTGGGCGCCGCTGTGCAATGTGCGCACGCTGAAGAAGCGCTTTAAAATTTTGGGCGATGGTCTGAAGAAGGAAAAGCGTATTAAGCTGATTACCGAATCGCTGAAGGAAACCGTGGTGCAGTCCGTGCTGGCGCGCGGCAGCAGACGTATCGGCGAAGCGCTGCTGAAGGCGCATGTGGAAGGCCGCAGCCTGAAGCAGGTGCTGAAGGAAGAAGGCCTGGATGCCGAGGAGCTGGCGGAGCGCGAGCTGCAGGTCGGCCAGCCGCTGCCCTGGCAGCATCTTGATATGGGCGTGACGCAGGAATATCTTGCGGCCGAGCTGCAGCGCAGCGAAAGCGGCAAGTTTACGCCGATGTGCTTTGACGGCTGCCGTCGCTGCGGTGTCTGCCGGGAGTAAGGCGGGCGTGCGGCTTAGGCAGTGAAATGACTGCTGCTAACAAAAAAATTAAGCATCCCTACACTTTTTGCAGTAAAAGTGTGGGGATGCTTTTGTTATTTTACGCTATAATGATGCTGAGAAACCCAGCTTTTGCTGCTTCGGAAGCGGCACCAACCCTTCCGTCTGCTCGCCGGTGCTCACAGCCACCTCCCCTTACAGGGGAGATATAAAGGAATTGCAAAACTTTAAGGTTGATAATTCATTTATACGTTCTGCGAGTAACCGAAAGACAGATGCTTGTTATAAAAAATAAGCAGCCTGTGTCTGAAATTTGTTGATTGAGGGATTTTGTACCGCAATCAAGGGAGGGATATACATATGAAAAAGAATTTGTTTTTGGGCATGACATTGGGGATGGCCTGCTTGCAAAAAATTATCCCTGAAATGCAAAAAACCTGCTCTTTTCAGAGCAGGTCAGCTTGTAAGAATTAAGCCATAGCGTTGATTCTCTTTGCAAGTCTGGATTTTTTGCGAGCTGCAGCATTCTTATGGATAATGCCTTTGCGAGCTGCTTTATCGAGCAAACCGGAAGCAGTAGCCATAGTAGCTTGAGCGTCTTCTTTAGCGCCGGTTTTAGCCAGAGCCTCTACTTTGCGGGAAGCATTGCGGAGAGCTGCTTTAATCGGAGCGTTTTTAGCACGACGTTCTGCGTCGGTCTTTACACTGCGGATGGAAGATTTAATGTTCGGCAACGAATTTCACCTCCTGAATTTTCTTGTACTGCATTATTCTACCACGAATGCGAGCATTATGCAAGAGAAAATCACAAATATGCCTGCCTGTTCCTGTAAAAAATATTTTGCGGACGCTTGACCTGGAGCTGACTCCAAATGCTAAAATATAAGCAGAAAGCAGGAAAACAATCTTGGCAGGAGGTAAGCGGGATGAAAATAAACGAAGTAAGCAAAATGTATGACATTACAGCGGACACGCTGCGTTATTATGAGCGTATCGGGTTGATTCCGTCAGTCAACCGCAATGAAAGCGGTATTCGCGACTACACCGAAACGGACTGTAACTGGGTAAACTTCGCCAAATGCATGCGCACAGCAGGCATTTCGGTAGAAAGCCTGATTGAATATGTGGCGCTGTTTCAGCAGGGCGATAAAACGCGGGCGGCACGCAAGGAAATTTTAATCGAGGAGCGTGCCAAGCTGCTCGAGCGCATGGCGCAGATGCAGGAAACGCTCGATAAGCTAAATTATAAAATTGACAATTACTACAAGTGCGTTGAATTTGAGGACACTAAACTGAAATAAAACGCAGCATGAGGAGAGATGGCGCCGAGCTGTCTCTCTTTTTAGTTTACAGGCTTTGCCGTATAATGGTATAATAATTAGTACTAATAAAACAGGCTCAAGCCAATATTGGCCTGAAATAATACATTTTAATGAAGGAGCAGGAAGAGTAATTTATGATTGAACAAAATCACATTCGCAACTTTTCTATTATCGCCCATATAGATCATGGCAAGTCTACCCTGGCGGACAGATTGATTGAATATACAGGAACGCTGAGCAAGCGTGAGATGGAGGAGCAGATTCTCGATTCCATGGATTTGGAGCGTGAACGCGGCATCACCATCAAGGCGCAGGCTGTGCGCAGCATTTACAAGGCGCGCAACGGCGAGGAGTATATGCTGAACTTTATCGACACCCCGGGCCACGTAGACTTTACCTACGAGGTTTCGCGTGCATTGGCAGCGTGCGAGGGCGCACTGCTGGTTATCGACGCTACTCAGGGCATTGAAGCGCAGACACTGGCTAACGTGTATCTGGCGCTGGATAACGATCTGGAGATTATCCCCGTTATTAACAAAATTGATTTGCCGAGTGCGGATCCTGAGCATGTTAAAAGGGAAATTGAGGACGTTATCGGTATTGATGCCTCCGACGCAGTTTTGTGCAGTGCCAAGACAGGCATCGGCATCGAGGACGTACTGGAAGCAATCGTAGCGCGCGTGCCGGCACCGCAGGGCGACGCGGAAGCACCGCTGAAGGCCTTGGTATTTGACTCCAAATTTGACGCTTACAAAGGCGTAGTTTTATATATACGCATTATGCAGGGCCGTCTGCGCAAGGGCATGAAGATTCGCATGATGGCAACCGGTGCGGAATTTGATGTTACCGAGGTTGGTTACTTCAAACCGGGCATTGTCAATGTTGATGAGCTGGAGGAGGGCCAGGTAGGCTTCTTTGCTGCCAGCATCAAAAACGTTAAGGATGCACGCGTAGGCGATACCGTAACAGATGCCGATAATCCTGCCGAAAAAGCGTTGCCCGGTTACCGCAAGGCTACACCGATGGTATACTGCGGTTTGTATCCGGTAGAGAATTCCGATTACGATAACCTGCGTGATGCTTTGGAAAAGCTGCAGCTGAATGATGCTTCTCTGGTGTTTGAGCCGGAGACATCTACCGCGCTGGGCTTTGGCTTCCGCTGCGGCTTTTTGGGCCTGCTGCATATGGACGTTATCAAGGAGCGTCTGGAGCGTGAATACAATCTGAGCCTGATTACTACCGCGCCTAACGTTATTTATGAGGTGTTCCGCACCAACGGCGACGTTGAAATGGTAGATAACCCGTCTCTGTTCCCGGACCCGACTGTTATCGACCATGTTGAGGAGCCTTTCGTTAATGCAACCATCATTGTGCCGAAGGATTATGTAGGCGCTGTTATGGAGCTGAGCCAGGAAAAACGCGGTGAATACGATAACATGACATATCTTGATGATACCCGTGTTATGATTCACTACGCATTACCGCTGAGCGAGATTATCTTTGACTATTTTGACCGTCTGAAATCCGCTACCCGCGGTTATGCTTCCTTGGACTACGAGCTGTCCGGCTATCGCTATTCCGATTTGGTAAAGGTAGATATCCTGCTGAACGGCGAGCCTGTCGATGCCCTTTCTGCGATTGTGCATAAGGAATTTGCTACTGTTCGCGGCCGTCAGCTGGTTGAAAAGCTGCGCAGCCTGATTCCGCGTCAAATGTTTGAAATTCCGGTACAGGCAGCAATCGGCAACAAGGTTATTGCCCGCGAAAACGTCCGCGCTATGCGTAAGGACGTACTGGCGAAATGCTACGGCGGCGATATCAGCCGTAAGCGTAAGCTGCTGGAAAAACAGAAGGAAGGTAAAAAACGCATGAAGCAGGTTGGCAGTGTGGAGCTGCCGCAGGAGGCATTCATGGCGATTCTGAAAATGGACTAAGGCTTAGCGCTTAGTCGATAGTGTCTGATAGATAGGAGCAATGCAATTATGATGATACAACTGCAAGGCTTGCTTTCGACAATCACATTTTTGGATGTTATAGATATTGTCGTCGTTGCCTATTTTCTTTACCGTTTGTTCCTGATGCTGAAAAACACCCGTGCTGCAACACTGGGCAAGGGCCTCATGGTGCTGATAGGCTTCACGCTTATCTGCCGTTGGCTGAACCTGCATGTTATCAGCTGGCTGCTGGAAAAGAGCATGACGGTGATTATGGTCGCCCTGCCTGTTGTCTTTCAGCCGGAGCTGCGACGTGCTCTGGAGCAAATCGGCCGCGGCAAGCTGTTTCATAAGGGCAGCGAGCTGGACGAGCAGGAGCTGGAAGAAATGCTGGATTCCGTTGCTCATGCCACTAAGGTGATGAGCAAAAATAAAGTAGGTGCGCTGATGGTCTTTGAGCGTGCTACCGGTTTGGCAGAGCGTATCGAAACCGGTGTGCCGATTGACGGTCTGGTGAGCTCTGGCTTGCTGCAGAACATTTTTGTTAAGGATACACCGCTGCATGACGGCGCTGTCGTTATCCGCGGCAACCGCGTTGTTGCTGCCTGCTGCCTGCTGCCGCTTACGGAAAACCGTAATCTGAGCCAGGAGCTTGGTACCCGCCATCGTGCAGCTATCGGTATGTCCGAGCAGTCCGATGCGATGATTCTTGTTGTCAGCGAGGAAACCGGTACGATTTCTATCGCCCGCAACGGCGAGCTGATGCGTTACCTGACGGTGGATGATGTGAAGGAAATTTTGCGCACGGCAATTTTCCGTCCGCATGCGGCAGTTAAGAATTCTTTGGTTGATAAAATCAAGAGCTTGTGGGGCGGTGAGAAAAAATGAGATTTTTGCAAAGGCTGGCGCGTAAGGAAAACCTGCTGGCACGAATTATCTGCCTGCTCATGGCATGTGGCCTGTGGGTATATGTAATGACCGACCAAAATCCGATTATCGAGCGTAATATCGAGGTGCGCCTGCAGCAGAGAAATCTGCCGCAGAATATGATGGTCTTTAATGCTCCCGATAAAATTCTGGTAAAGGTGCGCGGTTCGCGTGCTAAGCTGAGTTCCGATAATTTGAGTGCCGAAATCAATGCTTCTATCAATTTAAAAAATATAACCGAAGGTCAGCAGAGCCTGCCGATTACGGTAACCTACTCCGGTGGCGAGATTGTATCCGTAACGCCTAAGGAGGTTTCCGTATATGTGGATACAGTAAGCGAGAAAAAGGTTCCCGTTACTACGCGTATCGTGGGCGCGGTGAACGGTGATATGACCATCGGCAGCAGTATAATTACTCCGGCGGAGGTTACTTTGCGTGGTGCAACACATCGTATTGATAAGGTAAACCGTGTTGTTGCTCCTATTGATATCAGCAACCATACAGGCAGCTTCCAAGCGGAAAGCGAGCTGGTTGCCGTGAGTGACGACGGTTACGATATTCCTAATATGAGAATTATCCCTGAGCGCGTTATGGTGCAGGCCAATATGGTAAGCCAGATGCATTCGCTTGATATTCCGGTTAAGCTGGTTATGAGCGGTGATTTGCCTGCCGGAATTCTTGTTACCAAGACCGAGATTGCTCCTGAGAGCATCCGTGTGACTGCACCTCCGTCTGTGCTGAAGGAGCTGAAGGATGTCAAAACTAAGCCCGTGGATGTAAGCAAGCTCAATGGCAGCACCGTTGTTGCGGCTGAGCTGGATTTGCCGGAAAAGGTTATTCCAGAAAGACGTACGGTGCAGATTAAAATATCGGTAGAAAGGCAGAACTGATTTATAGATGAAGCTGAAAATTAACAATGTGCGTATCAGCCTGCGTCAGGAGCAGACGCTGGAGCAGGCGGTGTGCCGCAAATGTGGTATACCGCGCGATGCTTTGGGCAGTGTGCGGATAGTACGCAAGGCAGTGGATGCGCGCAAGAAAAATGATATCTGCCTCAACTACCATGTGTTGGCAGAGGTAGAAACAGGCGGCAGACAGGCGAAGCGCCTGCTAGCGGACCGTGATATTACACAATATCAGGAACAGCAGCAGCCGACGCTTGAGCTTGGCACACTGCCGCTGAGCTCACCGCCTGTGGTTATCGGTGCCGGTCCTGCAGGCCTTTTGGCAGCGCTGCAGCTGGCGGAGCATGGCTATAAGCCGCTGCTTTTGGAGCGCGGCAAGCCGGTAGCGCAGCGTGTGCAGGATGTACAGCGCTTTTGGCAGACGGGAGAATTTAACCCCGCGTCCAACGTACAGTTTGGCGAGGGCGGTGCAGGCACCTTTTCGGACGGCAAGTTGACCACGCGCGTCAATGATCCTATGATGGCCGAAATCCTGCAGCTTTTTGTAGCTGCAGGCGCGCCGGAAAATATTTTGTACGAGCACAAGCCGCACGTTGGCACAGATAAGCTGCGTGCGATGGTGCAGGGGCTCAGCCGCCGCATTGCGGAGCTGGGCGGCAGCGTGCGTTATGATGCGCATGTGGTTGATCTGGATATCAAAAATAATGCTGTGCAGGGGGTAATCCTCGACGGCGGCGAAAGACTGGCGGCGGGAGCCGTGGTTCTGGCCTGCGGTCACAGCGCGCGCGATACCTACGCTATGCTGGCACGCAGGGGCGTAGGCATTGTGGCGAAGCCCTTTGCCATCGGTGTGCGCATCGAGCATCCGCAGGAGCTGATTGACAGGGCGCAGTACGGCAGCTTTGCCGGACATCATCTGCTGGGCGCAGCGGATTACGCGCTTGTTTACCATACGCAGGATAAAACACGCACAGCCTATTCGTTCTGCATGTGCCCGGGCGGGCAGGTAGTTGCCGCTGCTTCGGAGGCCGGCGGCGTGGTTGTCAACGGCATGAGCATGTTTAAGCGTGACAGCGGCATTGCCAACAGTGCGCTGGTAGTGAATGTGGACAGCCGGGATTTCGGTGAGGGTGCGCTGGCGGGCGTAGAATTCCAGCGCCGCTATGAGCAGCTTGCTTATGCGGCGGCAGGAAGCAGCTATTATGCGCCTGCGCAGAATCTGGACAGCTTTTTGAAGCGCAGCACTCCGTCCCTGGAATGTCTGGTGCAGCCAAGCTATCGTCCGGGACTTGCGGCCTGCAGCTTAGACAAGGTGCTGCCTGCTTACGTTACGGATACGCTGCGCGAGGGCATTACGAGCTTCGGCCGCAAGCTGGCGGGTTACGCTGACGGCGGCGCGCTGCTGACGGGTGTGGAAACACGCACCTCGGCGCCGGTTCGCATAGAGCGCGACAGGCAGAGCTATGTATCGCTGACGCATGATTTGCTTTATCCCTGCGGCGAAGGCGCAGGCTATGCCGGCGGTATTATGAGCGCCGCGCTTGATGGCTATCATGTGGCGCGTGCGATTATGGAAAGATTTGCGCCGGTGAAGTAATTTAGGTTGGAGAGTAATACAGATTATATTGAGACATAGCCTCTCCTTGGGGCGGGTGGCATCGCGTAGCGATGACGGAGAGGGGCGCGCTCAGCATAGCGCTGTTGGTAAGCATAGCGAATACCAACCCCTCTCAGTCACCCTGCGGGTGACAGCTCCCCCCAAGGGGAGCCTCTATCTTCTGTTATTGTTGATAAATCTCAACAATTTCCAACTTACATATAAACGCATTAACATTAGGGAGGTTATTACAAAAAATGGCAAGATTATTTGGTACTGATGGTGTTCGCGGTGTGGCGAACGTAGAGCTTACTCCGGAGCTGGCCTTTAAGCTGGGCTATGCTGCCGCAAAATACTTTGGCCGCGAGGTTTCCTGCCCGAAAATTATTATCGGCAGAGATACACGCCGCAGCGGACAAATGTTGGAAAGCGCTTTGGCAGCAGGTATCTGCAGCGCCGGCGGCAATGCACATCTTCTGGGCGTTATGCCTACTCCGGCAGTTTCCTTTCTGACCAGTGAGGTTAATGCTAACGCTGGTGTAGTAATTTCTGCTTCTCACAATCCGTTTGAAGACAACGGCATCAAATTTTTCTCTCAGACAGGCCACAAGCTGCCTGACGCTGTAGAGGACGAAATTGCAGCTATCGTTGCTGCACCGATTGATTATACTCAGGCAGTAAGCGGCAGCAGCGTAGGCCAAATTATTTACGAAAAGGATTTGTCTGCACTGTACATTAAGCATATTCTGAGCACTGCTTATGCTAAGCTGAACGGCCTGAAGATTGTTATGGACTGCTCCAACGGTGCCAACAGCGAAATCGCACCGGTTATCCTGCGCAGTCTGGGTGCTGAGGTTGTGGCAATTTTCAACGAGCCTAACGGTACCAATATCAACAATGGCTGTGGTTCTACTCACCTGGAAGCATTGCAGAAAAAGGTTCGTGAGGTTGGCGCTAATGTAGGTATTGCTAATGACGGTGACGCTGACCGTTGCCTGGCAGTTGACGAAAACGGCGAGGCTATGGACGGCGACCAGATTATGCTGATTTGCGCGCTGGAGCTGATGAAGCGCAACAAGCTGCATGACAATGTGCTGGTAACCACTGTTATGAGTAACGTTGGCCTGCATCAGGCTATGAAGGCTCATGGCGGTAAAACTGTCAAAACTGCTGTTGGTGACCGCTATGTACTGGAAGAGATGCTCAAGCACAATTATTCTATCGGCGGCGAGCAATCCGGTCATATCATTTTCTCTGAATTCGCTAAAACCGGCGATGGCATTCTGACTGCAGTACAGCTGCTGTGTGCAATGGTTCGCAACAACAAGTCCCTGTCTGAGATGAGCGGTGTGATGACTAAATTCCCGCAGATTCTGCTGAACGTACGCGTGAAGAATAAAAACGGCTGGGAAGAAAAGGCTGCTATTCAGGAAGCAATCAAAAAATATCAGGAGGAGCTGGGCGAGAACGGCCAGATTCTGGTACGTGCTTCCGGCACCGAGCCTTTAATCCGTATTATGGCCGAAGGACAGAAGCAGGAGCGATTGGAACAGATTGCCAACGCTATTGCCGACGTTGTAACTAAGGAGCTGGCATAAGCAGGCCTTCTTGTTGAATAAAGATTAAAAGCAGACCTTTACATCATTTTTGGATGCAATGGTCTGCTTTTGTATATTTTCTTGAAAACATAAAAATAAACGCCCAGCTCCTACACTAGCGGTTATTTTTAACAGTTAATTTTGAAGGGCAACATGGAAAGTTTAGGTAAATCTTCTACTCATCAAAACTCTTGATTACGGAATAAATTATACAGCCGACAACAATCAGCCCGATACCTGCTAATGCGAGGAAAGGTGCCGCAGGGAGCAAGAAGGCCATACCGCCAATCATGATTAAAATTTTGCTGTCAGGCATAAGGTGTCACCTCACAGTTCCGCCAGTGTCTCAGCATATTTTTGTTTTAAAGCTAAAATAGACAAAAATACTACTGTTTCAATAGCTACTTCCCATCTAGCATCATTCTTGTCTTTTAATTTACGTATATCATCTATAGGATTTGTAAAAATAGACGGCGCAGCTATTGTTGTGACGAGCCAAGGATCAATCTCTAAATATCTTAATTTTCTACAAGCATCCAACATATTCTCAAAATCTATCAATCCGCAAATGAGCAAATACATAACAAATCCATCCATACGACCTGTCATCATTTTATCAACAAAATCGTATGTCGGCGATGTTATTTCGTAATACTCATATTCTGACAGAAGATCTCTTTCGTATGCTTTTTTCACATTAATTAAAGCATCTTTTTCTAATTGAAGCCATGCCTTATATCCTTTAGATTCTATTGTACGCAACTTTAACCGCTCTATATATTTACCTATTACTTGCTTTTCAAGAATTTCATAATCAACTTCACTATGAAATAGTTTAAGCAGATTATGAAATTCTAATCTTTTGGCTACATCCATCAAAATATCGCAATACTCACATTCGCCAAGCATATTGCTAACTATACTTTTATAATTATCTTTGATTGTCTTTTCCAAAACCTCTGCCTTAGAAAAAGACGTTGATTCTTCAAATTGAGCATCATTAGGATAGCCGCAGATAGCAGCCAGCAATCTCCAATCATCAACAGCGGTTATATTCTGTAAAATCTTAGTAATTCTTTCATTCTTACTCATGACTAATTCTCCTGCAATCACTTATTATTGTTATTAGATTGGACATTTATTGCCCTAAGATAACCAAATAAATGTCCTGCTTGGTAATAAACACGATACCTATTGCCAACTATATCAGTTACTTTTACAAATTCTCCAGCTTTAATAGTAAAACTGCTAGAATTATCCTTGTCATAGCACACTGTGTCTTTTTTTAATAATAAAGTTCGACCTATCAACCCCCTATTAAGATTTGCTTTCTCAGGAAAACTGCTCAGCAATTTTTCTACTTTAGCTTTAGTATCAACTACTCCTTTATAACCAGCATTACGATATTTTTCTACGAAAGAACTTTCATCAGCTAAAGTTCCATCCTCATACAGAAGCGGTGTATCAATAACTTGCTTGATAGCTTTAGTTAAAAGAGCCGTTATAGCAATTTGTTTTTGATCGCTAACACTGTAGTCATTCCAATCATACGACTGGTTTTTTCGCAAATTTCTCAACATAATTTCCAATTGTTCTGCTAACATTCTATCAAAATCTGCTAATAATTTTTCTATCTGCTCCGCACGCTCAGTAACTGCTTTTAAGTACACGCTTATTTTATTGGCATTAGCAATCCATTCATCTGCATTGCATTTATAGGCTTTAGCTTTATTTAAAGCTTCTTCTGCCTTACATTCCCACCACCAGGCAGCAATCAACAATGCCGGGGCTGCTACCAAACCTCCTAAAACAGCCGTACCACCAGCAATGCCTAAACCACCAGAAGCTAATGTTCCACCACCAAGCCAAGCTAAGGTAGCATTAGTAGCAGCTGCGCCAGTCAAGCCGCCAATTGCCGCCCCGGTAGAAGCAGTCGCTAAATAACCTACCGCTCCATAAGCACCAGCAGCAGCTAAAACACCACCTATAGTAGCGCCGCCAATACCACTAGTTATCTCAACAGCATTCAAAGAGGCCGTTTTTAATTGAATAAACTCCTGATTGCTAGGATTAAAGTTTCTTAATTCATCTATACCAATACTATCATTAAAATTTACATTCTTCATCTTAGAAAATTCATCAACGAAACTATGGATATTACCGGAAAGAATGTTTAATTTTAATTGTCCTAAAGAAGTCAAATTTTGTTCAACAATAGCTTTTCGGTCATTTATAACTTCGTCTAATAACTTTACTTTATGTTCTGCATCATCAGCTATTTTTTTTGCTTCGTCCATCATATCGCTTGCATTCCAAGCTTTTTTAACAGCAGCTCCGACAGTACCAGCCAAAGCTATTGCAACAGGGATTAACGGTAACGGCATATAAATTCCTCCTTACAATTCAAAAGCAACATCTTGATTTTTCATCATCTCATCAAATTCAGCAAAAGTCTTATATCCAATACTGCGCCCGAACGAGTTAGAAATTCGCTCTAAGCCTTTTGCCATGAGTTCAAAATCGTTATCCATCGTAGCCTTTGTAATATCCTTAAAACCGGCATTGATAGCTTCTGCTCTTTCCTTGAACAGCTTTTGGGTAACTTTTTCAAACTCTTCTGTTTCTTGATTAAGCAATTTAATCGCAGCATCTGTTTCTCTTTTTATTTTTGCATATTCCTCCTTTGCCAAGTTAGCAGCTTCTGCTGCTGAAAGTAATTCTTTATAATAAGCACTTGTTAAAACTGAACCAACCATCGCTCCAACCGCCGCGCCTACAAATGGTATGGGGATTAACATCTGTCCAACAACAGCCGTATAATTGGCAACCATTATATTAGTTCCTCGTTCTCCTAATTGTAAAATACATTCAGACGTACTTATTTCTCCTTTGGCATACTTAACTACAATATCTGCTGTAGCCTTAATAGTTGTTACAACCGCAATAGGCACATTAGCTTTATTTAGTCCAGCCAAAAAGGGGGAAGAACTCTTCATTAACATAGACTCTAGTTGGTGAGCAACTATTGTCGTCCCACCACCAATTGCATAACCCTTAACAGCAGCTAAAGCCGTATCTTTCGCAACATTTTTTAAAGCTTCAGTAGGTGTTTTTTCACCTTTAATAACTGCTATAATATTGCTAATTCCAGATATTGTGAAAGCAGCCCCACCAACAGCTCCTCCTGTTTTCAAGCCAGCTTTGTGAAACTCTTTAGCACAATTATCAAAAGCTTTATCAGACAGCTTTTGGTCTATTTTTTCCTTAGCAAGTTTTCCATTCTCTATGGCCTCGTCTCTATTCTGCTTATTAATCTTCAACTCCTTATCGCGAAGATATTTTTTGTCATTTATCAATTCTTCGTTAGTCTTATCGCGCTTAGCATTATTGAACTTACGAGAAACAACTTCTAAATTATCCTTATCATTAGCTACGTTTCTAATATCTTCATTAGTATTCCAAGGATTTTCCTTATTTTCGTCAAATACTTTTTTTAATGGACATTTATGGTCGGCTTCAGCCAGATGTTTAGACCAGTTTTTACCAAATTTAATTTTCGCATCATCTTTTTTTAAACACAAAGTTTTTCCAGTGTAAGGATCTTTAACTTTTCCATTGGCAAACGCTGATTTTTTAATACCAATCTTAGCTTTAGCGTCATCAAATAATTTTCTGTTGCCAGTATAGGTATCAGGCTTTTTGTATTTAGCGTTAACTTCTTCAACACTTTCACTTATAGTTTTACCTAACATTACACCTTCGACTGTTTTCTGCGTTGTTTTATTTTCAGCCATGCTTTCAACTCCGTTTCCATTAAAATCACAAGCTGTTAATACGATTTCATTATATCTCTCTGCCCCCCCCCGTCAAGCAAATGTCTTTTTTTTATCGCCACGAAATGTACAGTTACTTTTTAACACTGTTATTTTTTCCTCACTTTATCTTTCCTTGCTTATATGTTACACTATAAGCAGCACTTTTCGGTTTCTTTGCAAGAAACTTTTTGGAGGTCCGCACTATGACGAACGACAAACGCGTAATAGAGAATTTAAGAGAAAACTATCAGGAAATAATGTCCAACTATGTCATTATAGCCTATGCTACATCTCGTCATGGTTTAGTCAGTGGCGCCGTGTGTGCGCCGCCATTGTTATCACTAAACGCCATCAAAAACATCGTCAAAAGTTTTCCCAACACTTCCTGCGACCTTTATCCTTCCATCATCAAATACTGCGAAGAAAAAGATATCGCAGAAAACAAACTCTATAAAAAAGCGCACGTCTCTAAAACTGTTTTTTCCAAAATCCGCAGCATGAAGGATACCGGCTACAAGCCTAGCAAAAGTACGATTCTCTGCTTATGCCTGGCTTTGGAACTGAATAACAAAGAGACAGAAGAAATGCTCAACATCGCAGGCTACTCTTTATCTGACGACATCATCGCCGACAAAATTGTTAGCTATTGCATAAGTAAGAGATATTACGACGTTTATGACATCGAAAACCTTATTCTGGAAAAAACAGGTGGAGTATATTTGTACTCCTGATAAAATAAGTATACAACAACAGCTATCAAAAAAAGAGAACGCCTAACTACTACCAAACAGTAATAGTTGGGCGTTTGTACGCTATGTGCGGTATTTTTGAGCAGAGAAACTTTCACAGCTTGTTCGTTGTATATGTTCGCTTTTTATGCTAAAATATTTTTATGGTGCTTCCATAACGGTAGGCGGTTGTCCCTCTGGCAGCAAGATTCTGTATTACTGCAAATCTAATGGCAAGAGGGGGTGAGACCAATGATGACTTTAGATAATCTTATCTCTGTTCTCGGCTTATGTCTGACTTCAGTAGCTCTAGGATTCGCTCTAGGTTATGCGCTAGGTCAAATTCACGCAAAAAAATAACCGCCCAGTCTGCAAAACAAGCGGTTATTTTTTATAACTAAATGTTCAAGGACAACCGTCTATCGGCGGCACCTTTTCTATTTCTATGATAGCACAAAGTAAAGCGTTTGACAACCGTTCTGATTAAATTCACAAATCCCTCACGTCTTATACTATTACTTAAACTTTCCACATAAAAAAGCTGTTTTTAGCTGCTCAAACCATTATCACATCTAGGACTTACGAATATAAAAAACAAAATTCAATTATCTAAGATGGGATTATACTATATGAAGCGCCTGCAGGCAAGCATCAGGCAAGAAAAGTTCAAGGAATGTTTTCTTGACCTGCCAGTCATCATATTGTAAAATTAAATTAGTCTGAGGATGTGCCGCGTGGGACTGCCTGCCTGCGCGGCTCATTGTCTGTTTGCTCATAAATCAGCAGAGGCTTGTCTTTGCTGCCAAAAGCAGACAGTGAAGGATGTAAGCGCATGTACCGCTTAGGCGGTGGACGAGGAATGAGGTTATCGATCAGTCAGCGGATGCCTCACGGCCGGCTGCAGGCCGCAAACCATGTACAAAGCCCTCCGGTAACGGGGGAGAGAAAAGCACGGTGGCAGAAATGGCAAAGAATATAATACAGGCTCGCAAGGGAGAAGGTATCAGATACGAGAAAACCTGACTAAGCAGATGATGCCTTACACCTTGCAGCGTAGAGGAGGATTACTACTTATGTGCGGAATTGTAGGTTATATCGGTAATCACGAAGCAGCCCCCTTTTTGCTTGACGGTATGAGCAAGCTGGAGTATCGCGGTTATGATTCTGCCGGCATTGCTGTTTATGAAAACAACAGCATTCGTGTAGAAAAATGTGTAGGCCGTCTGGATGCACTGCGCCAGAAATTGGCAGGCAATATGCCTGTGGGCAATGTAGGTATCGGTCACACACGCTGGGCAACACATGGCCGTCCGTCGGATCGCAATGCGCATCCCCATACGGACAGCAGCGGTAAGTTTGTCGTTGTCCATAACGGTATTATTGAAAATTATCTTGGCCTGAAGGAAGAACTGATTGCCAAGGGACATGAATTCCTGTCCGAAACGGATAGCGAGGTTGTAGCTCATCTGATGGCGGACCAATATGATGGTGATTTCGAAGAAACCGTCAAAAAGGTGCTGAAGCTTATCAAAGGCTCCTACAGTCTGGTATTTATGTGCGAATACGAGCCTGATAAAATTATCTGCACCAAAAAGGATAATCCGCTGATTATCGGCCTTGGCGAGGGTGAAAACTTTATTGCCTCCGATATTCCGGCTATTATCAATCATACGCGCCGTACCTTTATCATGAGCGACGGCGAAATCGCCACTGTAACGGCAGACGGTGTATGGGTGCAGGATATCAACGGCACTCCAATCAGCAAGAAGGTGTTTGTCGTTAACTGGAATGCCGAAGCAGCGGAAAAAGGCGGCTTTGAGCATTTCATGCTGAAGGAAATCTATGAACAGCCTAAGGCTTTGCGCGATACCATGACTAGCCGCTTGGATGCGGAAGCAAAAACCATCGGCTTCCCTGAGCTGAACTGGACAGCCGAGGAGCTGCGTGAAATCAATAAAATCTTTATCGTGGCCTGCGGTACCGCTTATCATGCAGGTATTGTCGGCAAATATTATCTGGAGCAGCTGGCGCGTGTGCCGGTTGAGGTGGATATTGCCAGCGAGTTCCGTTACCGCGATCCGCTTGTTGACGGCAACAGCCTTACTATTGTTATCAGCCAGAGCGGTGAAACCAGCGATACGCTGGCAGCACTGCGCGAGGCTAAACGTCTTGGCTCACGCACTCTGGCAGTTACAAATGTTGTCGGCAGCTCTATTGCGCGTGAGGCAGACCAGGTTGTTTATACCTATGCCGGTCCGGAAATTGCCGTGGCATCTACCAAGGCTTATACCACACAGCTTCTGGCAATGCTGATGCTGGCAATTTATGTAGGCCGTCTGCGCGGCAGCATGAGTGCCGAGCGTGAGCAGGAGCTGGTGCAGGGTCTGACCTTTGTGCCCGAGCAGATTCATAAAATGCTGGAAAACGTGGACCAGATTAAGGTGTTTGCGCGTGAATACGGCAGCAGTGAGGATGCCTTCTTCCTGGGACGCAGCCTTGATTATGCCGTAGCGTTGGAGGGTGCGCTGAAGCTGAAGGAAATTTCCTACATTCATGCGGAGGCTTACGCGGCAGGTGAGCTGAAGCACGGCACCTTGGCGCTGATTGTTTCCGGTGTGCCGGTAATCGTACTGGCAACGCAGATGGATGTATATGATAAAACCGTCAGCAACCTGCAGGAGGTTAAGGCGCGCGAGGCTGTGGTTATTGCCATCGGCTTTGAGGGCGACACCTCTTTGGAAAAATATGCGGACCACGTTATTTACATCCCGCGTACGGACAAATATCTGGCACCGCTGATGGCAGTGCTGCCCTTGCAGCTGCTGGCCTACTATGCGGCTCTGACTCGCGGCTGTGATGTTGATAAACCGCGTAATCTCGCCAAGAGCGTAACAGTTGAATAAAAAATAAATTAACGGCGTAACGGATGCAAAAATCTGTTGCGCCGTTTTTGTATTACAGAGATACGCTGCTTATGTTATACTAATATTAATTTAGCGCGGAAGGGGAACAGAAGCAGATGGCTTATAGCGAGCTTTTTAAAAATTACAGTGATATCCGCAATTTTATGCGGCGCTTTTATGTATACGGCTTTGAAAAGCGGCAGGATTTTACCGCCAAAAGCTCCAGAAGCTACGATGATAATCGCCGGCGTCTGGACAGCTGGCTGGAGGATTACATGAGCTTCAAAAGCGAAGCGGACGGCAGAGCCTACCGCATTTCCTTCGACAGCAGCAGTATCAGTCATAATCCTTTGTATAAAAGCTGGAAAGCCAAAAGCTTTACGTCCATGGATATTACACTGCATTTTTATCTGCTGGATATTCTTGCCGACGGCAAGGCGTATTCGGCGGCAAAGCTGTTAGAGCTGCTGTGCAGCCGTTATTTTAACTGTTTCGATAATCAGCTGCGTCAGCCTGATGAATCGACGGTGCGCAACAAGCTGAATGAATATACTGCGCTGGGAATGCTGCGGCTGGTGAAGCATGGACGGCGCAATCTTTACTGCCTGGCGCGTGATGAGGTGAACTGGCGCAGCTGGCAGCTTGCCTGCGCCTTCTTTTCCGAGGCGGCGCCTTTGGGAGAGGCAGGCTCCTATTTGCTGGATAAATTTGCCGAGGACTGCGAAGCTTTTGCCTTTAAGCATCATTTTATTTTATATACGATGGACAGCAAGCTGTTGTACGAACTGCTGGAGGCGATGAACAGCAGGCAGTCCGTAACGCTTTACCGCTGTGACAAGGACGGCAGCAGCATACCGCAATATGTTTGTCCCTTGAAAATTTATTGCAGCACGAGGACCGGACGACAGTATCTTTTGAGCTACAGCTATGCTGCGCAAAGGCTGTTGTTCAACCGCTTGGACCATATCGAGAGTATTGAGGTTAAACGGCCGGAAGGGCGCTATGAGGAATTTTTGCAGCTGGCTAAGGAGGCAACTCCGCACATCTGGGGCGCAGGCATGCTTAGGACAGACCGGTTGGAGGAAATCAGCTTTACGGTGGAGGCGGCAGCTGACGAGCAGTTTATTGTGCAGCGCCTGGAGCGCGAAAAGCGCTGCGGAACGGTGCGGCAGCTGGATGCGGAGCATTATCGCTTCAGTGCTGCTGTGTATGATGCGCGTGAGCTGTTGCCGTGGATACGCACCTTTATCGGGCGTATTACTGCCTTTAGCTGCAGTAACGAGGAAATAGAGCGCATTTTTTATGATGATCTGGAGCAGACGGCAGCCTATTATCTGCAGGAGGTGCAAGCGGATGGCGAACAGTGACAGCTTTTTTAACGAAATATACGGCACCTATTTTAATGTTGTGAGCTCCATTTTGCGGCAGGCACAGGAAAAGCAGCTGACGAAGGACAGCTTGGAGCTGTTGGTGCGGGAGCAGGCCTTTGCTGACAGCTGCCTGACCATTCCCAAGGCACTGCAGGACGGAAGCTGGCCGCTGCTGCAGAAGGATATGACTACGCCGCTGTGGCATGCACCGGCGATGCCGTTGACAACATTGCAGCGTCGCTGGCTGAAAAGCCTGCTGACAGACAAGCGGATACAGCTTTTTGATGTGGACTGCAGCGGACTGGAGAATGTGGAGCCTCTGTTCAGTGAGGAGCAATTTGTGTATTTCGACCGTTACAGCGACGGTGACAATTATGATGCTCCGCAGTACAAACAGCATTTTCGCTTGCTGCTGCAGGCGATAACGGAAAAGCGTAGGGTGGAAATCAGCTTTATCAGCGGCAAAAACGAAAGCGTGCGGAAGGAATATCTGCCGCTGCAGCTGGAATATTCGGCGAAGGATGACAAGTTCCGCCTGAAGGCGGTGTGCGAGCGCCATCTGCATTACGTTAATGTGGGGCGTATCAAAAGCTGCAAAATGCTGGAGCAGACGGAAGAAGAAGCCTGTATGCTGCTGGAACCGGAGCGCTGTGCGGTTACAGTCCTGCTGACGGACGAGCGCAATGCTCTGGAGCGGGCAATGCTGCATTTTTCGCATTTGGAAAAGATAACGGAGCGCTTGGATGAAAAGCATTACAGGCTGCAGCTGATGTATAACAAAAGTGATGAAACGGAAATGGTTATCCGTATTTTATCCTTCGGACCGTTGCTGCGGGTGCAGGAGCCTGCCAGCTTTATTGAGCTACTGCGCAAAAGGCTGCAGAAGCAGCTGGCGCTGCGCGCGAAGGAGTAAGAGCAAAAATATAATTTGCCGGAAGCTCATTTGATGCCGAAGCCTTATTATAAACCACCGGACCTGTGGAATTTCTGCAGGTTCGGTGTATTTTTTTTTGCCTGCTTAACAGTAATTTGCTTTTACGCAATCAACAAATGTGTTATAATTAACGATACATGTCATTTTTGTGAAGAAATTGAAATTTTTATGTGTAGGTGATGAAATGGAAATGTTTTTAGTGGCTGTGGGCTTCTATGGCATCGGCGTATTAACCATGCTGCTTCCCCACGGCATGCAGCGTGCTGCACACTGGCTTGCTAACAGCGCTGCCCTTTTTGGCAGCGCTGTCTGCGCTTATGCGGCAGGCCTGCTGCTTTTCGGCGGTGTGAGCCCCGCACCCCTGACCTGGGGCTCGTATTCTTTAGGCTGCGATGGCTGGAGCGCAGTCTTTCTGCTTTTGACCGGTATCGCCGGTGTTGTTACCAGCCTGTACGCGCTCGGTTATGCGCGTAGCTATGAGGGCAGCCGTCTGCGCCTTTTGGGCGGCATGTGGTGCCTGTTTATCATGTCTATGGTGCTGGTGCTGCTGGCCGGCGATGCCTTCAGCTTCCTGCTTTTCTGGGAGATTATGGCCGTAGCCTCCTTTATGCTGGTTAACCATGAATCCGAAAAGCGTGCTACCTGGAATGCTGCCTATCAGTATCTGGTTATGACCAGCGTCGGTACGGCGGCGATTATGATTGCCTTTTTGCTGACAGGCTCTGCCAGCGAGGGCTTCAGCTTTTCTGCTATGGCCAAGAATACGTTGGAGGGCAGCTGGCAGCATCTTGTTTTTGTCTGTGTCTTTGCCGGCTTTGCTTTAAAGGCCGGTCTGGTGCCGCTGCATGTTTGGCTGCCTAAGGCGCATCCGGCAGCACCCAGTCACGTTTCCGCGCTGATGAGCGGTGTTATGCTGAAGATTGCGCTTTACGGCTTCGGTCGTTTTATGTTCAGCTTTTTGCCTGCCTGGAATTACTGGTGGTGTGTTGTTGTACTGCTGGCAGGCGTAGTATCCGCATTTTTGGGCGTACTCTATGCTCAGATGGAAACGGATATCAAGCGCGTGCTTGCTTACTCCTCTGTAGAAAATATGGGCGTAATTTTTGCTGCCTTCGGCTGTGGTATGCTGATGAAGGCTTCCGGCAGCAGCTTTTATATGCTTGGCTTTGTGGCAGCGTTGGTTCATGCCTTTAACCACAGCATCATGAAGGTGCTGATGTTTATGTGTGCCGGCAGTATTATGCATGGCACCGGCAGCAAGAACCTGGAGCTGTTCGGCGGCCTCGCACGCAAAATGCCGTATACCGCTGTCTTTGCTTTCGTCGGCTCGCTGGCGCTTGCCGCTATTCCGCTGACGAACGGCTTTACCGGCGAATGGCTGGTGCTGCAGAGCTTTATCAGCCTGGGTACAAGCTGCGCCGGTCAGGATATCCGCCTGTGGACTGCGGTATCCTTTATTCTGCTGGGCTTTACCGGAGCACTGGCTCTCGGCTGCTTTGTACGCTTCTTCGGCATCACCTTCCTGGGCCGTGCTCGCAGTGAAATTGTGGAGCATGCGCACGAATCCGATAAATTTATGCTCGCTGCTATGGGCGTTGCATCTGTTTTAGTTGTTGCTTGCGGTCTTTATCCGCTGCCGGTCGTTCGCGCCGCTCTGTTGGCGTTGGGCATGCCTGTTGATCTTGATGCCTTTGGCATGAATCTGGCGTGGGCAGGCGTTGGTACTGCAGTCTGCTATAAGCCGCTGCTGCTGCTGGCTTTGCTGCTGGTGCTGGGTGCAGTGCTGTGGCTGGCTGTTAAGGACTGCTTTGTTGTGGAGGACGTTACCTGGAACTGCGGTACCTATCCGACGCAGCGTCAGCAGTATTCCGCAACCGGCTTCAGTAAGCCTGTACGCCGTGCGTTTGATTATCTGCTGAAGCCAAAACGTCAGGTAACCTACATGCGCAAGGAGCATGCTTACTTCGGCCGTCAGCTTTCCTACAAGCTGGAAATTCCCGATATGATTACAGAAAAGCTTTATCAGCCGCTGCAGAAGCATTTTGTAAGTGTTTCCAATTTCCTGCGCCGTTTGCAGCAGGGCAGTGTGCGTTTATATGTTGCCTATGTTATGGTGGCGATGATGTTGGTACTGGTATGGGGGGCGCTTTATAAATGATTTTAGAGAATGAATT
>OLGA01000184.1_pt1 | contig 54606 bp, 53 predicted proteins | sample 1604881 | NCBI WGS metagenome assembly OLGA01 (sample SAMEA3888896, study PRJEB22519) | human gut metagenome | biome: human gut; feature: human-associated habitat; material: faeces | place: Denmark | collected 2009 | reverse complement strand
CATGATTGCATTTCTGAGTCTTGTCAGATAATCTGCTATTGGATCTGTCATAAAATATAAAAATTTAATTAATCGGGACTACCCCGACAATATTAAAAACTCTTGCTATAATTACCAGCTTGCTTTCTTTACACCAGGAATCAAACCAGCTGAAGCCATCTCACGGAACTGGATACGTGACAAGCCGAACTGACGGATATATCCTTTAGGACGACCTGTGATTTTGCATCTGTTGTGCAGACGGATAGGGTTAGCATTCTTGGGGATAGCCTGAAGCTTACGAGCAGCCTCGTAAGCTTCGGCAGGATCTTCAGAAGTAGCTATAATCTTTTTCAGAGCTGCGCGTTTTTCAGCGTAACGAGCTACGAGCTTTGCACGCTTAACCTCGCGAGCTTTCATTGATTCTTTTGCCATATTTCTTAATCGTTTTTACCGTTTTTGAAAGGAAGACCAAATGCTTTGAGGAGAGCTAAACCTTCCTCGTCAGTCTTGGCTGAAGTAACGAAAGTGATGTTCATACCCTGAATACGGTCGATTTGATCGATGTTGATTTCAGGGAAGATAATCTGCTCCTGAATACCCAGGGTGTAGTTACCACGTCCATCAAACTTGCTCTCGATACCCTTGAAGTCACGGATACGGGGGAGTGCGATGCGAACGAGTTTCTCAAGGAACTCGTACATGCGCTCACGACGCAGTGTTACCATAACGCCAATAGGCATTTTCTTACGCAGTTTGAAGTTAGCGATATCCTTCTTAGAGAAGGTAGCTACTGCCTTCTGACCAGCGATAGCAGAAATTTCGTTGATAGCTACGTCAATGATTTTCTTATCTTGAGTAGCATCACCAAGTCCTTGGTTGATCACGATCTTCTTGAGGACAGGAATCTGCATGGCAGAAGAATAGTTGAACTGCTTCTGCAAAGCTGGAGCGATGCTCTCAGCATAATATTTTTTCAACTGTGCTGTATCCATTACTTAATTTCCTCCCCAGACTTTTTAGCGATACGAACTTTTTTACCATCTTCAGTGGTTTTGATAGCAATACGAGTTGCTTTACCACTCTTCGGGTCAACAAGGCTCAAGTTAGAAATATGGATTGGAGCCTCTTGTTTTACGATGCCTCCCTGAGGGTTCTTAGCGGAAGGCTTAGCACTTTTAGAGACAATGTTGATACCTTCAACGATAGCGCGGTTCTTGTCGACCAGCACTTTCAGTACCTTACCTGTCTTGCCTTTATCCTCACCAGCGAGAACGATGACAGTGTCGTCTTTCTTTATATGTAACTTACTCATTACTTTTTACTATTTAAAATTAGAGAACCTCAGGAGCTAAAGAAACGACTTTCATATTCACTGCACGGAGCTCACGAGCAACGGGGCCGAAGATACGGCTACCGCGGAGCTCACCTGCATTGTTGAGCAACACACAAGCGTTGTCATCGAAGCGGATGTATGAACCATCGGGACGACGAATTTCTTTCTTTGTGCGTACAATCAAAGCCTTTGATACTGCACCTTTCTTGATATCACTTGACGGGATTACATTCTTTACAGCAACGACAATCACGTCACCAACACTTGCATAACGACGACGAGTACCGCCGAGGACGCGGATACAGAGTGCCTCACGAGCACCGCTGTTATCACAAACTGTAAGTCTTGATTCTGCCTGTATCATAATTACTTAGCTTTTTCAATTATTTGAACTAATCTCCATCTCTTGGTTTTGCTCAAGGGACGGGTCTCCATAATGAGTACTGTATCGCCTACATTAGCCTCATTGTTCTCATCATGTGCGTGGTATTTCTTTGTCTTCTGGACAAACTTACCATAAATAGGGTGCATCTCTTTGAACTTAGAAGCAATAACAATGGTTTTATCCATTTTGTTGCTGATAACGACACCCTGTCTTGTTTTTCTTAAATTTCTTGTTTCCATCTGGACCATTGTTATTTATTAAGTTCTCTTTGACGAAGTACAGTCTGTAAACGGGCTATATCACGACGAACTGACTTAATTTGTGATGGATTCTCAAGAGGAGAAACGGTGTGGTTGAGTTTCAGCTGTTTCAGCTGTGCGACCAAGTTCTCCAATTTCTCTGCCAATGCTTTGGCATCGAGTTCATTAATTTCTTTGATCTTCATAATTAAGCGTTTTTATCGTAATCGCGTCTAACAACAAACTTGGTTTTAACGGGGAGTTTCTGGGCAGCGAGGCGAAGAGCCTCTTTAGCGATATCAAAGCTTACGCCCTCAACTTCAAAGAGAATACGTCCTGGAGTAACAGGTGCAACCCATCCTGCGGGATCACCTTTACCTTTACCCATACGCACATCAGCAGGTTTACGAGTGATGGGTTTATCCGGGAAGATACGTATCCAGACCTGACCTTCACGCTGCATGTAGCGGTTTACAGCAACACGGGCAGCTTCAATCTGTCGGCTGTCGATCCATTTAGCTTCAAGTGTTTTGATGCCGAATGATCCAAAAGCCAGCTGAGTACCTCTGTGCGCGTTACCTTTATTTCCACGACCATCTTGCGGTCTTCTATATTTTACTCTTTTAGGCTGTAACATGATGTTTCTTTCTTTTAACGATTATTGTTTCTCTTGCGGTTACCGCGGTTAGCGCGTCCGCTGTTAGAACCACCATTCTGCTTTTCCTGAGCAAAGTTAGGTGTAAGGTCACGTTTACCATACACTTCACCACGGCAAATCCATACCTTAATACCCAGAAGTCCTACTTTAGTAAGAGCCTCAGTCTGGCAGTAGTCGATATCAGCACGGAAAGTGTGGAGAGGAGTACGTCCTTCCTTGTACATTTCCTTACGTGCCATTTCAGCACCGTTCAAACGACCAGTGATCTGAATTTTAACGCCCTCGGCACCAGCACGCATAGTGTTCTGGATAGCCATTTTGATGGCGCGACGGTAAGCGATTTTGCCTTCCACCTGACGTGCGATGTTAGTACCAACGATGTTAGCGTCGAGTTCGGGTTTCTTTACTTCGAAGATATTGATTTGAATATCTTTTTTGTAAAGCTGCTTGAGCTCTTCCTTCAGTTTGTCAACATCCTGTCCACCTTTACCAATGACGATACCGGGTCGAGCGGTACAAATAGTGATGGTAACGAGCTTCAATGTGCGCTCGATGACAATGCGAGAGACACTTGCTTTAGCGAGGCGCTCATTAAGATACTTACGGATTTTCTGGTCTTCCACCAAGTTGTCGCCGAAGTTCTTGCCACCGAACCAATTAGAATCCCAACCACGGATAATACCAAGACGGTTGCTTATTGGATTAACTTTCTGTCCCATTCTACAAATTATTTTTCGTCATTAGTTTTCGAATCAACAAACAGAGTCACGTGATTGCTGCGCTTACGGATACGATAGCCGCGACCCTGAGGTGCAGGTCTCATACGCTTCATAGTAACGCCTTCATCAACGAAGACTTTAGAAATATAAAGTTCGCCATCTTCAGCTTTGCGCTCGTTTTTAGCCTCCCAGTTAGCGATTGCAGAGCGGAGGAGTTTCTCCACGTCGGCAGCAGCCTGTTTTTTAGAGAAGCGGAGAACACCGAGTGCACGGTTTACTTCCATTCCGCGAACCATGTCAACGACATAGCGCATTTTGCGGGGTGAAGAAGGAACGCCCTTGAGCTTGGCGAAGTATAAATTTTTCAGGGCCTCATGTCTTTTTTCGACCGCTATTTTTTTTCTTGCTCCCATTAGTTTTTCTTTTTAAATGGATTGTTCCCTATTACTTTCTGTTACCAGAGTGTCCGCCGAACTTACGTGTGGGTGCAAACTCGCCGAGCTTGTGACCTACCATATTTTCGGTAACGTAAACAGGGATAAATTTATTTCCGTTATGAACTGCAACAGTGTGTCCCACGAAGTCGGGTGAGATCATTGATGCTCTGGCCCAAGTCTTAACCACGGTTTTCTTACCGCTTTCGTTCATTGCGAGAATTTTCTTCTCGAGCGATACGTTAATGTATGGACCTTTTTTGATTGAACGACTCATAATTTACTCTAGTTAAAATTATTTTTTAGCTCTTTCGATAATGTACTTGTTAGAAAGCTTCTTCGGTGCACGTGTCTTGAGACCCTTAGCGTACAAGCCCTTACGTGAACGAGGATGACCTCCAGACTGACGTCCTTCACCACCACCCATGGGGTGATCAACAGGGTTCATAACAACACCACGGTTGTGCGGGCGACGACCGAGCCAACGTGAGCGACCGGCCTTACCTGACTGCTCAAGCGCATGGTCAGAGTTACCTACACTACCTACAGTAGCTTTACAAGCACTCAGAATCTGGCGTGTTTCACCAGAAGGGAGCTTAATAACGCAATAACTGCCTTCACGAGAAGTCAACTGAGCAAAATTACCAGCCGAACGAACGAGCAGAGCACCTTGACCGGGACGCAACTCAATGTTATGAATTACGGTACCGACAGGGATATTGGCAAGAGGAAGAGCATTACCTACTTCAGGAGCAGCTTCTGCGCCTGACATCAGTGTTGCGCCAACTTGCAGTCCGTTGGGAGCAATAATGTAACGTTTTTCACCATCAGCATAAAACAACAGAGCGATGCGAGCCGAACGGTTCGGATCATACTCGATTGTTTTCACTACAGCTGGAACACCATCTTTCTCTCGTTTGAAGTCGATGAGACGATACTTCCGCTTGTGACCGCCGCCCATATAGCGAACAGTCATCTTACCGGTGTTGTTTCGACCACCAGTAGAGCGCTTACCGAAAACGAGAGACTTCTCTGGCACGGATGCAGTAATATCCTCGAACGTGCCAATAACCTTGTGTCTTTGTCCCGGAGTAACCGGTTTAAATTTACGTACTGCCATTTTTTATTTAAATATTGCTGTAAAAATCAATTGAATCGCCCTCTTTGAGGGTAACGATTGCCTTTTTGTATGCGTTCTTCTGTCCTTTTACGAGTCCAGCGCGTGTATAACGGCTCTGGCGTTTTCCAGCGTAGCGAACAGTGTTCACATTGATAACTGTAACATTGTACAGGCTCTCAACCTCATTCTTAATTTCGATCTTGTTAGCCTCAGGACGCACGATGAAGCCATATTTAGCTTCAGCTTTCTTGGTACGTGTTTCGCCCTTCACCTTATAAGATTTCTCAACAGAAGACTTTTCTGTGATAGCGGTCATCTTCTCAGTGACCAATGGTTTTACTATAAATGCCATATTCTATGTCTCCTTTATTTTGCTAAGATTTGGTCGATAGTTTCGAGAGATTTCTCAGAGATAACGAGCACATCAGCGTTCAACACTTTGTACGCATTGATGGTGTTAGCGGTCATCACTTCGGCACTCTTCAAATTACGAGCTGACAAATATACGTTTTTATTTACTTCTGGCAAAACCAGGAGTGTCTTTTTGCCCTCAACTTTAAGATTTTTAGTAATATTTACGAATTCTTTAGTCTTGGGAGCTTCAAAATTAAAGTCTTCAACAACGATGATAGCGTTCTCTTGCATTTTGTAAGAGAGGGCTGATTTACGTGCGAGCACCTTAACTTTCTTGTTCAGTTTGAAACGATAATCGCGGGGTTTAGGACCGAACACGCGACCACCACCAACGAGAACAGGTGAGTTGATATCACCACGACGAGCGCCGCCGCCACCTTTCTGGCGACCGAGTTTACGAGTAGAACCGCTCACCTCGCTTCTTTCCTTAGCCTTAGCTGTACCCTGACGCTGGTTAGCGAGGAACTGCTTAACGTCGAGGTAAAGAACGTGATCGTTAGGTTCGATTCCGAAGATTGCATCGTTCAATGCAACCTTTCTTCCGGTCTCTTGACCATTGATATTTAAAACACTAACTTCCATTATTTCTTAATTAAAACGGTTGAACCATTGCATCCAGCAACCGAGCCCTTGATGAGGAGCAGGTTGTGCTCTGGAATTACCTTTAACACTTTGAGATTCTGAGTTGTTACGCGGTCGCCGCCCATCTGGCCGCCCATGCGCATACCTTTGAATACCTTAGCGGGGTATGAACAAGCACCGATAGAACCCGGTTTACGAGCGCGGTCGTCCTGACCGTGAGTGCTCTGACCTACGCCACCGAAACCGTGACGTTTAACAACTCCCTGGAAGCCTTTACCTTTAGAAGTACCGACGATATCAACATAATCTGTATCTTCGAACAGTTCTACAGTGATTGTATCGCCGAGGTTATACTCCTCGTCAAATTTGAACTCGGCCAAGTGCTTTTTCGGTGTTGTGCCTGCTTTCTTGAAGCATCCCATCATAGGCTTAGTAGTGTTCTTCTCTTTAGCTTCGCCGAAGCCGAGCTGAACAGCCTTGTAACCGTCTTTTTCAACGGTTTTGATCTGGGTTACAACACAAGGACCAGCTTCGATAACAGTGCACGGTACATTTTTACCGTCGGCACTGAAAACGGATGTCATTCCGATTTTTCTTCCAATTAATCCTGGCATTTCAATAATACTTTAAAAAATTAAACTTTGATTTCTACTTCTACACCGCTCGGAAGTTCAAGCTTCATGAGCGCGTCTACGGTTTTAGCAGTAGAGCTATAGATGTCGATAAGACGTTTGAAGTCGCTCAACTGGAACTGCTCACGTGCTTTTTTGTTAACGAACGTACTACGGTTAACTGTGTAGATGCGTTTGTGTGTAGGCAATGGAATAGGACCGCTAACAATAGCGCCAGTAGCCTTAACAGCCTTCACAATTTTCTCAGCCGACTTGTCTACGAGCTTGTGGTCGTAGCTTTTCAGCTTAATTCTAATTTTCTGACTCATTATTAAATTAAGTTGTAAATAAAAAAATTAAAAAAGTAAGGAGGGGAGTCCGCCGCTTAAGAGTCATTCGCTAAGAAGCGCTTCCCCTCCCTTATACTGTTTTGTATAATTAAATCAAAAATTATACGAGGTCTGCACGACCCTTAACCTCTTCAAGCACAGCCTTAGCGATTGAGCTTGACAGGGGTGCATGATGATCATACTCCATAGAGCTGGTAGCACGACCTGAGGTGATAGTACGGAGAGCGGTTACATAACCGAACATCTCCGACAGGGGCACCATAGCTTTCACGATACGTGCGCCGCTACGAGCCTCTTCCATACCTTCAACCTGACCACGACGCTTGTTAAGGTCGCCGATAACGTCACCCATGTTCTCCTCGGGAGTTACAACCTCTACCTTCATGATAGGTTCCATGAGCACAGGACCAGCCTTGGGGCAAGCGTTCTTGTAAGCGTTCAGAGCAGCGAGCTCGAACGAGAGCTGGTCAGAGTCAACGGGGTGGAAAGAACCATCGGTCAAAACAACCTTAAGGTCAGTCATAGGATATCCACCGAGCACACCATTCTTCATAGCGTTTTCGAAGCCCTTCTGTACTGAGGGGATGAATTCCTTAGGAATGTTACCACCCTTAACCTCGTTGATGAACTGGAAGTCGCCCTCCTTGTAATCTTCGTCCTTCGGACCGATTGTAACAATGATGTCGGCGAACTTACCACGACCACCCGACTGCTTCTTATAAACCTCGCGGAGAGAAACGGGCTTGGTGATAGCCTCTTTATAGTTAACCTGAGGTTTACCCTGGTTACATTCAACCTTAAACTCACGCTTCAGACGGTCGATAATGATATCGAGGTGAAGCTCACCCATACCAGAGATAATGGTCTGGCCACTCTGCTCGTCGGTACGTACGGTGAAAGTAGGATCCTCCTCAGCCAGCTTAGCAAGACCGTTATCAAGCTTAGCGATGTCGGCCTGGCTCTTAGGCTCTACAGCGATAGAGATTACAGTGTCGGGGAAGGTCATCGACTCGAGTACGATGGGATGATCCTCGTCGCACAGTGTATCACCAGTGCGGATATCTTTGAATCCTACACCTGCGCCGATATCACCAGCGTCGATTGACTCCATAGGAATTTCCTTGTTAGAGTTCATCTGGAACAGACGAGAGATACGCTCCTTCTTACGTGAACGGGGGTTGTAAACGTATGAACCAGCAACAACCTTACCTGAGTAAACACGGAAGAATACCAGACGGCCCATGAAGGGGTCGGTAGCAATCTTAAATGCCAGAGCTGAAGTAGGCTCTTCCTCAGAAGGCTTGCGATCTTCCTCTTCCTCAGTATCGGGGTTAGTACCTACGATAGCAGCTGTATCCAGCGGAGAGGGAAGGAAAGCACAAACATAGTCGAGCAGAGGCTGAACGCCTTTGTTCTTATATGAAGAGCCAAGTGTCATAGGAGTGAGCTCCATTGAGATAGTACCCTTACGGATAGCAGCGATGAGCTGGTCCTCAGGAATATCCTGACCTTCGAGGTATTTCTCCATCAAGTCGTCGTCAAAGTTTGCAGCCGACTCAATCATCTTCTCACGCCATTCGTTAGCCTCATCAACGAGGTCAGCGGGAATATCTTCGATCTCATATTCAGCGCCCATGGTCTCATCGTGCCAAAGGATAGCCTTCATCTTGATAAGGTCAACAACGCCTTTGAAGTTCTCCTCAGCACCGATAGGAATCTGTACGGGGCAAGGATTAGCGCCGAGGATATCCTTCATCTGCTGCACTGTCTCGAAGAAGTCAGCACCTGAACGGTCCATCTTGTTCACGTAACCAATACGGGGAACATTGTATTTGTCAGCCTGACGCCATACAGTCTCTGACTGGGGCTGTACACCATCGGCAGCTGAATAAGTGGCAACGGCACCATCGAGAACGCGGAGTGAACGTTCTACCTCAGCGGTAAAGTCAACGTGTCCCGGAGTATCGATCAAGTTAATCTTATATGACTTGCCCAGATAGTTCCAGTTACAGGTCGTAGCAGCAGATGTGATAGTGATACCACGCTCCTGCTCCTGTGCCATCCAGTCCATGGTAGCAGCACCATCGTGCACCTCACCAATTTTGTGAGTCTTACCAGTGTAGAACAGGATACGCTCTGAAGTTGTTGTCTTACCGGCATCAATGTGGGCCATAATACCGATGTTACGAGTCAAATGTAAATCGCGGTTTGCCATTTTCTTATCTTATATTATAAAATTAGAATCTGAAGTGAGCGAATGCACGGTTAGCCTCGGCCATGCGGTGCATATCTTCCTTACGCTTGAAGGCGCCACCCTGGTTATTGTAGGCATCCATAATCTCAGCAGCGAGCTTGTCGGCCATGCTCTTACCGCTACGCTTACGTGCGAACAGAATAAGATTCTTCATTGAGATGCTCTCTTTGCGCTCGGGGCGAATTTCAGTAGGTACCTGGAAAGTAGCACCACCGATACGACGGCTCTTCACCTCCACCTGAGGAGTGATGTTGTCGAGGGCCTGCTTCCAAATTTCAAGAGCGGGCTTCTCTTCTTTTTCCATCTTGGCCTTTACGGTATCAAGAGCGTTATAGAAAATTTCGTATGAGGTATTTTTCTTACCATCATACATCAAGTGATTTACAAATTTCGACACTTTCTGGTCGTTGAAGACGGGATCGGGTAAGATCACGCGCTTCTTGGGTTTTGCTTTTCTCATTTTTACTTAAAAAATTAAATTCTGCATGGGGCTGTAACTTGTTTCTTCAACGCTCACTCTTGAGCATTTACTCAACCTGATTTAACGCTTCCAGCAAAACTAAAATAAACTTGTTTTTATCGTCCTAGTATTAATCTTCTCCGATTATTACTTCTTAGCGGCTTTCGGACGTTTTGCACCATACTTAGAACGGCGCTGTGTGCGGTTTGCAACACCTGCGGTATCAAGAGTACCACGAACGATGTGATAACGTACACCTGGGAGGTCCTTAACACGACCACCGCGAACCAACACGATTGAGTGCTCCTGCAAGTTGTGACCCTCTCCTGGGATGTAAGAGTTAACCTCCTTAGAGTTTGTCAAACGAACACGGGCAACCTTACGCATTGCCGAATTAGGCTTCTTTGGAGTTGTTGTGTAAACACGAACACAAACACCACGACGCTGAGGACATGAATCCAAAGCTGGTGACTTGCTCTTGTCTACGAGCACCTTTCTGCCTTTTCTTACTAACTGTGAAATAGTAGGCATAATTGAAATTATTTTAATTTATATATTTATGTGTATTTTCTTATCCAATTGGTCATGGAAATACCATGCCGTTTCGGGCTGCAAAGGTACGAACATTTTTTCTAATATCATAATAACACGCTATACAAATTTACAGACGAAGTAAGATTTTAAATATAAATAACTATCGTTAACACTTTAAAAGAAGTCGAAACATTTACAAAGCAAAACGGCCTACAAATAAATAGACACAATTATAGTACAAATACAACATCAATAACAAACAATTTGAATTAAAGCAGCGCGCCCCTACCCCATCGCCTTTTTGTATATTTATGCAGAATAAGACAAAAACTGTATATTTATTCACTTTCAAGTTTTTACATTTCTTTACTTAATAACCACTAATTTACTTACAATCTACAAGCAATAAGAAACATTTTACTTACAGTTTTCATTCTTGATACCTTTCAAATGAGAAAGCATGGGTTTCAGGTCGTGAAAGCATGGGTTTTAGGCTGTAAAACCCTTGGTTTCACGACCTAAAAACAAGGCTTTCAGACCGTAATTTGATGCCTTTCACAACGCGCCCTCCCTATTGCATATTTATGCAATTATGGCAAGCCACCATTCAACACAAGAGAAGCGCTATTTTCGAATCAACATTAACCGATAAAACGGTCGAAAGCGCACGCACTTCATCCAAACACACAAAACATGAAGGGCACAGCTATTTATAAACGCGCAGTAATGATTTTTTCTTTTACTTTCGCTACATTTATACACTCATTTTTACCAGTTTAGGGCAAGATATAAAAATTTCGTAATATGTAGCAAGGCAATTCAGTTATTATTTGTAACTTTGCAAGACAGTGTATGTATGACGCACATCAAACCCAAAAGTGCCGATGCAAAGTAAAAAAATAGTTAAGTCAAAAAAAAGAAAACAGGAAAGGCAATGACCCAAATAGTATACGTGCTATTTTATACCCTATCACTACTACCATTCCGCATACTCTACGGTATGGCAGATATCGGCTACGTGTTGCTATATTATATAATAAGGTATAGAAGAGGCGTGGTGCGCAAGAACCTCGTCACCGCATTTCCCGAGAAAAGTATTGACGACATCAAGACCATTGAGCGAAAGTTTTATCACTGGTTCTGCGATTATTTCCTTGAAGCCATAAAGCTGCTTAGCATCAGCGATAAGGAGCTACGCCGTCGCTTTACCATCATTAATAGCGAAGAGGTAGAGCAGTGTTTTCAAGAAGGGCAAGATGTGGCCGCCATTTTGGGGCACTACTGCAACTGGGAGTGGCTATCATGCGTGGGCATGAACCTGCCTCCTGAGCGCGAAATAGGCCTCATCTATCACCCCCTACGCAACAAAACATTCGATTATCTGTTCCGCAAACTACGGTCGCACGAACAAAACGGGCACGTCATTCCCAAAAAAGACATCTTGCGCTATGTTGTTACGAAAAAGAGAGAAGGCGTGCGCAATATATGCGGATACATTAGCGACCAGGGGCCGAAGTGGACCAATATTCACCTATGGCTACCATTCCTCAATCACGAATATACGCCCGTGTTTACAGGTGGCGAGCGCATTATGCGAAAGATGAATAACGCAGTGTTCTATGTTGAGATGAGCCGGCCCAAACGTGGTTACTATACGGCCACCTACAAACTCATCACACGCGAACCCAACACCCTTCCGGCCGACGATATCACACGTCGTTTCTTCTGTTTGTTGGAAGAAACCATCAGGCAAGAGCCCGCCTTCTACCTATGGAGCCACAACCGCTGGAAACGCACAAAGGAAGAGTTTGATCGCCGCTTTCAGGTAATAAACGGAAAGGTTGTAGAACGCGCATAGCCCCACCCCCGACGCTCAAATGAGCACATAACACTGCCCCAAACCTATCGACAAAAGAATGTATATTAAGACAAAGATAGCCCCACGATACGCACACCTCGAAACATTTGCCGCCAGCATGCCGCAAATATTCGAGAAAGAAGGCGACGTCATATACCGTGGGCGCAACCTCATCAAAACCATTACAGCCCCCGATGGCACACTGGTAAACGTGAAACGTTACCATCAGCCAGCAGGCCCAAACCGCCTCATCTACTCGTGGGGGCTGCGCGAGTCGAAAGGCAGTCGCGCCTTCCGTTTCCCTGCCATTCTCAGGGATAAAGGCATCGGCACCCCCGACGCCATTGCATTGGTAGAAGAGCGCAACAGCCTCGGATTGCTGGGCTACAGTTACCTCATCACCGTGCAAAGCCCCTACCCTCACACCCTATACGCCATGGGCGATGCGAAAGAGGGCGAATATGAGGCGCTGGCTGAAGCTTTAGGACGCTTTGCCGCCCACCTGCATGAGCAAGAAGTGTTGCACAAAGACTTCACCCCTGGCAACATCTTGTGGATGCACGATACTGAAGGCTATCACTTCATGCTGGTCGACATCAACCGTATGGCCTTCGGGCCTGTCAGTAAAGAAGTAGGCCTCAGCAGTCTGTGCCGCCTATGGGGGCCAAAAGCCTTCATCCGCATCATTACCGAAAGCTATGCTCAGGCACGCGGCTACGATGTAGCATCGGCCGTGCAATATGTAATGAACCAGCGCGCCCGCTTCTGGCGTCGCTACGGCAAGAAGCACACCATCAAGTTTAAACTTGAACTATAACCAAGAAAACAATACACACACAACGACACGCTATGAAAATATTGCTGTTTTGTGAAAACAAATATGCCATCGACATCCTCAACCCTATACAGGAGTATGTGACAGACAACCATCTGCCACACGAGGTGTTATGGTACATTCATGAAAAGAAAATTGATGCCTTTGCCTATGCTGACAAGGTGCGCTGGACAAAGTCGATACAAGAGGCATACGACTTCAGTCCAGAAGCCATCTTCGTACCAGGCAACATCGTGCCCTATTATCTGCCAGGCGTGAAGATACAGGTGTTTCATGGCTATGCTGCCGAGAAGAAAGACCACTGGATTATACGTCGCTACTTCGACACCTACTTCACACAAGGCCCCTACTTCACCTCACACTTTAAGGCATTGGCCCAAAAGTATGGCGACTTTGAAGTGGTAGAAACAGGATGGCCCAAGCAAGACTGGATAAAGAAAAACCTGCACCGTTACGATGATGAAAAGCAGGCTCTGCTCAAGAAGAGTGGCAAACAAACCATCATTCTCTATGCCCCCACCTTCTCGCCCAAGCTCACCTCGCTGCCCTTACCCGATATGAAAGAGCAGCTCGAGCGCTTGGCACACGAGCGCAACGCCCTCATATTAATGAAGTTTCACCCTCTCACCCGCCAAGAGTGGGCCGACGAATATAAGGCCTGGGCCGAGAACCACGACGACATCATATACATTGACAAAGGCGAAAACGTAACCAAATATCAATTGATGAGCGACGTGCTTATCAGCGACACCTCGTCAACCATCTACGAGTTTTTGTTGCTTTCACGACCCGTCATCACCATTGGCACCCTGTCAAAAGAAATATATTGGGAAGACATTGCCACCCCCGAAACGCTACTCCGAGCCTACGACCATGCCCTCACCGACCCCGAGGCCATTGCTCGCCGACAGTGGATTGTAGATAATTATGACCCCTATCTTGATGGCCACGTGTGCGAACGCATGCTGAGCGCTGCCGCCGACTATATCCGTCGGCACGGTGTGCCCGCCAAGCGTCGCCTAAACCTGTGGCGCAAATATACCAGCATCAAGACATTCGGAAAGGTGCGCAAAAGATAAAAGGTAAAACCATACAAGAAAAACGATACTCCATCGTTTAAAGATAAAGTAAAAGGAAAGATATGCTTAATTTTACAGTAGGACCTGTTATGTCGAGCGAGGCGATTTGTGCCATTGGCGCCGAACAGGTTCCTTATTTCAGAACTGCCGAGTTTTCGGCTACAATGAAAGAAAATGAGGCTTTGATGACACAGTTTACCAAAGCTCCTGAAGGCTCGCGCGTGGTATTTATCACGGGCTCGGGCACAGCATCTATGGAGGCCACTGTGATGAACGTGTTTACCCCCGCCGACAAAGTATTGGTGGTAAACGGAGGCAGCTTTGGTCATCGTTTCGTACAGTTGTGCGAAATACACGACATACCTCACACTGAGATAGTTCTTGAAATGGGCCACAAGCTCACCGCTGAACACCTTGCACCCTACGAGGGTCAAGGCTACACAGGCTTCCTTGTCAACCTCGACGAGACCTCTACGGGCGTACTCTACGACATCAATCTCATCAGCCAGTTCTGCCATCGCAACAACATCTTCTTGGTGGTAGACAGCATCAGTTCGATCCTTGCCGACCCCTTCAACATGCAAGCCTTAGGCGTTGATGTTATGATCACAGGTTCGCAAAAGGCATTGGCCTGCCCTCCGGGCATCTCTATCATCGTCTTGGCACCTCAGGCCGTTGAACGCGTGTGCAGCCGCGAGGTAAAAAGCATGTATTTCAACCTGAAAGACGCCCTGAAGAATGGCGAGCGCGGACAAACGCCCTTCACCCCTGCTGTGGGCATTTTACGACAAATCTATGCTCGGCTGAAAGAAATTGAAGCCGCTGGTGGCGTAGAGAGCGAGAACCAACGCATAGCTGCCCTGGCTGCCGACTTCCGCGAAAAGATTAAAGCATTGCCTCTCACCATCGTGTCACAGTCGCTCAGCAATGCCGTTACCCCACTGCATCCGCATAACGTGTCGGCCTACGACATCTTCCTCAAGCTGAAAGACGAATACAACATTTGGGTTTGCCCCAACGGTGGCGACATGGCCGATAAGGTGTTCCGCGTGGGACATCTCGGAGCCCTCACCCCCGCCGACAACACCACATTGGTAGCAGCCCTCACCGACCTTCACGAGAAAGGGTTTCTTTAAGACATCACACACACTCACACATACTGACAGCGAACGATAAAAATCAATATCAAGCATGATAAAAGTCATCACCTACGGAACATACGACCTATTGCACTACGGCCACATTCGATTATTGAAACGTGCAAAGGCACTGGGCGACTACCTCATCGTGGGCGTCACCTCCGACACATTCGACCGCGAGCGTGGAAAGATTAACGTGCAGCAATCGCTCATGGAGCGTGTAGAGGCCGTGCGCGCCACAGGCCTGGCTGACGAAATTATCATCGAAGAATATGAGGGTCAGAAGATTGACGACATCAAACGCCTTGATGTAGATATCTTCACCGTGGGAAGCGACTGGCGCGGAAAGTTCGACTACCTCAAAGCTTACTGTCAGGTGGTGTACCTTGAACGCACAGGTGGCGTGTCGAGCACCGAGATACGCAGCGAGCAAAAGCCCGTGCGCTTAGGATTGGTAGGCGAGTCGCCCATACTGAATAAGATTGAACGCGAAAGCCAATTTGTAAACGGACTGGAAGCCGCACAGGTATATACCATTAACGGCAAATATCTATCTGAATCGCTGCAAAAGAAAGAACGCCAAACGGCATCCTTTCAAGCATTGCTCGACGCATCAGATGCCATCTACATCATATCGGCGCCCGAGTGCCATTATGCACAGATAAAGCAAGCGCTCGAATGTGGCAAGCACGTGCTGTGCGAGTCGCCCGTCACTCTCGACGGTAAACAATGGGATGAGTTGAAACAGCTGGCCACAGAGCGCAAACTGGTGCTAATGGATAGCATAAAGACAGCCTACTCGATGGCTTACCACCGCCTACGCTTGCTGGTTAAGGGCGGTATTGTGGGCGACATTGTGAGCGTAGATGCCACTTGCACCTCATTGCTCGACTTCGACCCCACACAAGACTCAAGCCGCAGCCTGTACGAGTGGAACAGCATCTGCGCCTGGGGCCCCACTGCTTTGCTACCCATCTTCCAGATGCTGGGCACCAACTATCTGCGCAAAGACATCCTTACCCGCTTTGCCGACGACAAACATCGTTACGATGCATTTACAAAGATAGCGTTTGTGTATCCGCATGCTGTGGCCTCGCTAAAGGTAGGTCAAGGCGTTAAGTCGGAAGGCGAATTGGTGATATCGGGCACCAAGGGCTACATTTATGTGCCTGCTCCCTGGTGGAAGACCGAATATTTTGAGGTGCGCTACGAAAACCCACAAAATAACAAGCGCTACTTCTACCAGCTTGATGGCGAGGGCTTGCGCTACGAGTTGCTCACCTTCTTCAAAGCCATCAGCACAGGCAGCAATTTTACCTACGTGTCTGACGACATTTCACACAGCATCACACAGATAATAGAAGACTTTTATGCCCAGCGCGACATGACAATTATCTAAAAGAACGGTGAAAAGTGAAAAACTCGATAGAAACAGAAAAGGTAAAACAGAAGATAGGAAGAAGACAGAGACAGAAAAGAAAGAAAGAAATAATAAAGAGACAAAACAAGAATACATTTATCCTATTGCATTGATTATAAGGATTTCCAAAACATTATGGCAAAGAAAAACATACAGGAAAAACGTATTAGCGACGAGCAAACACGAGAGCTACAAAAATACATTCTCGACATGTTGCTCGCCATCGACAAGGTGTGCCGCGAGCACAACCTATGCTATTATCTCATTGCTGGTACCATGTTAGGCGCCATGCGGCACAAAGGATTTGTGCCTTGGGACGACGATGCCGATGTGGCCTTGCCCCGTGAAGACTATAACGAGTTTGTAAAACACGCCAACGAGTGGCTGCCCGAGCGCTATGAGTTGGTGAGCGGCTTGCAAGACCCCATGTACCCCTACCAGTTTGCACGCATACAAGATAAAGAAACCACCTATATCTTACGTCGCAAATTCAACTTTGTAGGCGGTCTGCCCGTCGATGTGTTTCCGCTTGATGGCATGACTGTTAACGAGGAAGAGCGTCGCAAACACTACCGTCGCTACGCCATCGCTAAAAAGATACTCTATTATTCAACCATCGACCCCAAGAAGCATGGCTACGGTCTGCGTTGGCTCTTCGCCAAGTTTATGCACAAGGTTATATCGCAAGACAAGGCTCACCGCCGCATGAACGATGTGCAGCGCGAGTTCAACTACGATGCCTCGCCCTTAGTGGCCGATCACGATAATAAGCCCGAGCGTGGCATCCTGCCCAAAGACGTGTATGGCACCCCCACTCCAGTGCAGTTTGAGGGACATACGCTGATGGGTGTGCAGAAGCCCGACGAATATCTGCGCTACTGCTATGGCGACTATATGAAGATGCCGAAGCAGCTTCCGCCTCAAAACTTCCGCTATCTCGACCTTCACACCCCTTACCGCGAGTATCTCAAACGAAAGAGAAAGAAGTAAACCGACACGCTGTGTCGCAACACGCAATACAGAGGTTGTCTACATTGTGAACATTGCATACATTTTCTACATTGTAATGCAACAACGTTGAACAACACGATAACCTTAAACAATTAAAGGACAATATAAACAACAGTTTTTACTTTTTTAGTAAGAAACCAACGTTGTTTATATTGTCCTTTTGTTGTTGTATGTTTATAACCATTTAGTTTGCTCACTTCCTATGTCGCTCAATATATTCGGCCGTCTGAATATTAGAGAACACATAGCGGCGTAGGTCAGCAAACGCCTTTTCGTTTTTATTCTCGTGCAACGACCCATCTTCGGCCACATCATAGCAGAAACTCTTATCCATTGAAGGATTATAGATGAAGCAACGTTTATCATCGCGCGCCACAATCTGGTTGTCAGCCGAATAGAATACCATGGGCCTACGTGTGTGCAACAGGTCAACACCAAAACCTTCATATGTATAGCTGGCACCCATCAGACTCAGCAGCGTAGGCATTACATCTACCTGCATACCCAGGCCATCATACTGCATCTGCGGCACCCCAGGACCAAACATGATGAGCGGTATATGGTTCAACGATTGTGGCAGTTCGCCCTCAGCGCCACCCACAATTTTTCCATGGTCGGCCTGAATAACAAACAGCGTGTTCTTATACCATGGCTCTTTGGCTGCACGTTTCAAGAAGTCGCCCACACACCAGTCGGAATATTCCACTATCTGTTGTTCTTTCTCCTTACTCTTCGGCTTAAACCACGACGGTATGATGTAAGGCGGATGATTGCTTACCGTGAGGATGGTAGCCATAAACGGTTTGTTTGTAGCTGCCTTACGGTTAATGGCATTGAGGGCGTAACCAAACAAGAAGTGGTCGCTCACGCCAAACGAGTTTACCACCTCGCTCTTAGGATAGTTTTCTTGTGCATAGATATCGTCGTAACCATTTGTGGCAAAGAAAGCCTTCATGTTATCATATTGCGCCTCGTGAGTCATGAAGAACATATTATCATAGCCCTTCGTCTTCAACACCGTGGCAATACCACTGCGGTGAGGCGTAACCGTGCCCTTCATCAAGTTGCGGAACATAAGAGCAGGAAACGAATAAAGTGTAGCCGTCATACCATGGTTGGTATGTATGCCTGCACTATAAAAGCGTGTAAAGGCCAGCGAGTGATGATAAAGCGAGTCGAGTGTTGGCGTGAGGTGTTGCTTGTTACCAAAGGTGCCCATCAGGTTAGCCGACAGGCTCTCCATCAAGATAATCACCACATTGCGTGGGGTGGTAACCACCGTGTCGGCCTTCACCTCGCGGCGTAGCACACAGGTGCTATCCACCTTTCCATCAATGCCCAGCCAGCCTCGTGTGTTGTTGATAGCCTCGGCATAAGGCATAAGGTGCAGTTCACGGTTCTCCTTACGCATATCGTCGAGCACACTGGTTAATAAGTTGAAGGCGGGGTTAATGCCCAGTTGGTTCAAGAAGGCATCCTCACAATAGTAAGCTTGGCTCACCTTGATGGGGTTATAGCCCATACGGCCACGTATGCCAAACACACAAGCTCCACCCATTATCAGGGCCAAGGCCACGCCACCCGTTGCCGTAGGCCATTGCGGCATACCCTTTTCGCACAGCGTGGGCGTCATTCGACGCATCAGCCACACCAGTGCAAGAACAAAGAGAGTGGTGAGCACAAAATACATGGCAATGTAAAGCCAATACGACGACTCTTGCACCAGCATACCCGCCGTGGTGCCTACATAACCAAACCATCCGAAGATGCTTGAGTTGATGTTCTTAAAAAAGTATTGGAAATAAGGAATATTGGCAGCCGACGGAATGAAGGCTATACCAAACAGCACGCTATACCACACGGTGATGGCACGCAACAGCCAGCGCCTACACACGCCAAAGGTGGTGGTGGCCAGCACCACCACTACGGGCAGCACCGAGATATAACAAGCTATCACATTGTCAAACCACACACCTTTCACAAAGGCGGTGACCGACGATGCCGACTTCTGCACAATCATGCCATGCAGCGCAATGTATTGAGTGAGACGATAGAGCGTCATCACCAAGAGTGCTAACACATGAACAGCCAGCACATAACCCAGAGCTTTAAATATTCGTTTCATTTTTTCTTTTCTATTTTCGTTCTTATTTCGGTCCATGCCACCTTGGCCGCTTGCCTACCAAGAAACAGTCAACCGACCTACAAAAGTATAAAAATAGAAATAAATATACAACCCAACGCCTTAGAAACAGATAATTATTTGTAATTTTGAAGCAGAAACAACACAGGAGCCTCAGCTCCACCACCTTTTATATATGAAAATAGAATATAACAAAGCATTATGGATAGTGGCCGTACTGGCCCTTGTGCTCACCATGCCAGCGCTGGGGCTGGCCGACTTTTATAGCAAAGGAGAACCCCGCGAGGCCATCGTGGCCTACACCATGCTCGAGCATGGCAACTGGATATTGCCCATCAACAACGGTGGCGACATACCCTACAAGCCACCCTTCTTTCATTGGTGCATAGCATTGTGCTCGTTGCTGCAAGGCTACGTCAGCGAGTTTACATCGCGCCTACCGTCGGCCATCGCCTTGGTGCTCATGGCCGTGGGCGGATTTAAGTTCTTTGCCCGTCGGCGTGGCGTGGGCCTGGCGCTGATAGCCACCGTGCTCACCCTTACCGCCTTTGAGGTACACCGCGCAGGCACCAACTGCCGTGTAGATATGGTAAACACCGCCTTCATGGTGGGTGCCCTCTACCTGATGTATGCATGGTGGGAGCGTGGCAAGCACGCCCTACCCTGGGGCGCCATTTTATGTATGAGCGGAGCCGCACTAACCAAGGGGCCTGTGGGCATCTTGCTGCCCTGCTTTGTTATGGGCGTCTTTATGCTCACGCAGCGCGAAAACGTGTGGTCGGCCTTTTGGCGTATGGCGCTCAGCGCCCTCTGTGCCATGTTGCTACCCCTGTTGTGGTATTATGCCGCTTGGCAACAAGGTGGCGACGAGTTTTTACGACTGGTGAAAGAAGAAAACGTTGACCGACTGCTGGGCAAGATGTCGTACGAGTCGCACGAAAACCCCTTCTGGTACAACGTCATCACCCTTATCACAGGATGGCTGCCCTACACCCTTATGTTGCTATGCTCGCTCTTTGTCTTGCCCTGGAAACAGTTTAGCAAGACACGCCTGGTGCAGAGCATACGCAAGGCCGACAGCCTACAAATGTTTACATGGCTCAGCTTCGGCCTCATTCTGTTCTTCTACTGCATACCCAAGAGCAAGCGCAGCGTATATCTGCTGCCCTGCTACCCCTTCATGGCCATGCTCATGGCACAATATATCGTGTGGTTGATGAGCAATAAGAAAGATGTGGTGCTGAAAGCGTTTGTATGGATAATGGCCGCCATAGGCATCATCCTCACCCTGGCCTTTGTGGTGCTGAAGTGGCAATGCGTGCCCGACACCATCTTCCATGGCAAACATGCCGCCAGCAACATTGCCATGCTACATGCCCTTGAAAACATTGCCCTCACACCACGCACCATGTTTCTGTCGTGGTTGCCAGGCATCGTGGGCGTGCTGGCCGTCAGACATCTGTGGCCCAAGAGTGGCAGATACCAGTCGAACCGCGCCATCGACTTCATGCTGTCGCTGGTGGTGTGCATCTTCCTTTCGCTCGACAATGTGTTTCAGCCCGCCGTGCTGAACACTAAGGCCGACAAAGCCCTGGCGCCCGAGATAGAAGAGCGCTTTGATATGCAGCACCTATACAGCTATATGAGCGCACCCATGCTACACTTCTTCAGTCTCAACTTCTACCTGGGCGATCGCATACAGCAGTTTGACAAGGTGCTGCCCGAAAAAGGTGTGGTAATGCTGCCCGAAGACGACAAAGAGCAATTTCTTTCTACCTGTGGCAAAGGCTATCAGCTGCAAAAGGTATGGCAGATACCACGCGCCGTAGAAGAAAAACACGAGGTGGGCTTCTATCAGTTTAAACGCGCAGAAAAGTAATGAACAATGGCATAGCAAGTTACAAACACATGCGCTTAGGAGGCCGCAATTTCCTGTTATTTTCTTTGGCTGTTTGCAGAATATATGCTATCTTTGCAATCACCAAATCGAATATCACAATATCTAAATCATTAAAATAATAACAAAAATGGAAAATCAAAAACCGCAAGAACAACCCCAGAACACCCTTGACATCATGCCCGAAGCAGTAGCAGGTGTATATTCAAACCTCGCACTTATCACACACTCTCCCTCTGAGTTTGTTGTCGATTTCGCTTCTATCCTCCCCGGTATGCAGCGCCCCACCGTACGCAACCGCATCATCATGGCTCCCGAGCACGCTAAGAGCTTGCTGTTTGCCCTGCAGGAGAACATCGTAAACTATGAGAAGACATTTGGCACCATCACCATGCCTCAACCCAAGGAGCAGGCTCAGCCCGAAGGTAGCCGCACCATCGCTCCCTTCGGCGACGGCACCACAAAGGGTGAGGCTTAATGCCACATAAAATAAAAGTTTTAAAGCAAAGCCCGCTATCGATTGTTATACACCGATAGCGGGCTTTTTCTGTGTCTATAGGCCATCACCTTCTTTTTATCCACCCTAAACACTTGCATCATTAAAAAAATAGTGGTATATTTGCGACAAACAATAATAATGAAGAATAAACAACAACAAAACCAAGCCAATATTAACAAAAAAAGAATTAATATGAAAAAACATCTACTGCTTCTTTCTGCATGTATGACCCTTACTGTGCAAATATCGGCACAAGAAGTAAATGGAAAAGCCACCCGACTGCTATCATGCGACTATACGTATGATAACAAAATGAGCAACCAGGTAGACCATGACACCTACACCTATACGTACGATGCTAACGGCTTGCCCAAAGTGGCCATGAGAGGTAAGACCCGCTACGAATATGAATTTGATATGAACGACAAAGGCTGCTGGACCAAGCGCACCATCTACATGGCACCCGAGGGAAAGACACGCACCATGACCGAACAAACCACGCGCCTGTATGACGAAGAAAGCCGACTGGTAGAAGAGAAAATATTTGAGCCCCAAGACCCCAACAATGCCAGCAGCCTGGTACTGAAGACGCTGAACAACTTTAAATATGACCATGGCACAACAGGTTATTGCAGCCAGCACATATCTTATACGGCTGAGAATGAGGTGAGCAGCATTAAGCAAAAGCTGTGGTTTGAAGCCCTACAATCGTTTAAAACAAACGAATGGAGCCAAGAACAGCAAGGCAACCGAAGAACCGAAATAGAAGTTGATAATGCGACCAACACCTTTATCTCTCGCGTGTACTCCAAAATCAGCAACACCGAACTGCTAGACGAGACAAAAACAACATATATAACGCTGGCTGACAACCTACCAGTAGTAGCCAAAAAAGTGGATTACTCGTATTGGGGTGACGAACTATCAACAGTGCGCGGAAACGCCTACGACTACACCTTTGATGCCACTACAAACATGATAACGCAGAAGATATACAGCGTATTACTGGTCGACGGCGAGGCGGTGACAATGACCACGCCCAGAATATGGACAAAGAAGTCGATGAACATGTACACCCATGTGCCCTGGACACAAGCCAACGGCAACCGCTACATATACGAGTATGATGTAAACACGGGCAACATAAAAACCACTACCACCTATGAGTGGCAAAGCAAAAACATTGTAAAGGAAATACAAAACGGCATCACTCAATATTCTTATTATAACGATAAGGGCATTCAGCAAGGCCATGTGCTATTTAACGGCGACCGCAGCTACACCGTAAGAGACAACCGACGTGAAAGCCTACAAGACTATAAAGACAATGCCATATACGTAACGCAATATAACGCCGATGGCACCATAAAGAAAGAACTAAGGCTGATTGTGAACGAGTCAGACGAAACCCTTTATCAAGCTAACATCCCAGCAAAGGTGATGATAAAGAGTGGCGATACATGGGTGGCAAGTGGTCAGCAAAGTTTTGCTTATTTACACGAATCCTCAAATACAGATATGTATGCAGTCACCACCGATACCTACGGACGCATCATTGATATACAAGAAAAAACGATATCGAGCGATGGCTCTATCATAAGCAGCGCACATGAAAATAGATACAGCTATACCTACGTAAACGACAATAACGTAAAATGTATATATTACACCTACAACAACAAGTATGACGAGAGTTCGAAAAAGGCCATTAAGTTTTATCAAGTAAACAAGAACGACCTGGGCCGAGAGATTATCTATTATAGCGATGCCACCTTCAGCATGCCACAAACAAAGCTTGTGTACGACCTTGAGACGCACAGCCTAACCGAATACAGCTACGAGGCCCCGGGGTGGAAGCAAGACAAGATAAAAGCTTTCTCTGAAGGACATTATGAAGGCGACATTGAAGTGTTCTCAATCTACACCAATGGCGCTGATGGCACCATTCAGCCCGTTAAAAAATGGGAAACAAGCTATGAAGACCCTTCACTATGGCGACGTTACTACGAATGGGACAACGACAAAGCAAAATGGGTAGGCACTAACGGCCACACAACGCTAGGAAAAACCACACAAGAGTTTTCTTTCATCGAACCCGACCCCTTCATTGACAGCTGCGACCTCTACCGTTACGGCAAGAACGAAGCTCAAACCGTATGTACTGCTTATAGCTTAAGAAAGAACATACAGTTTGAGTGGGACAAAGACAACGAATGTTGGCTGACGACGAAAGAGGGCTACGAGGTGACGGACGATGGCCTCACCTGCACATATACCTGTACAAGCGATGAGGGCGAAATGAAGTCGGTGTATGAGCGCAATGCTGCTGGCCTACTGACATCTTATCGTAGCACCATGAGCATGGGTGGCTCCGAATATGTTAACAACCAAACCTACACCTACGATACCGATGGCCGCGTACTGAAACTGGTGAAAGAAACCAAACGCCCATCCTTAGAAAGCGTTATCACCTACGCTTATCATTATGGCGATGTAACACTGTCGGCTGTTGATGATCTGTCGGCCGACATGGTGGGCAAGGTGCAAGTAAACGGGCGCACCTTCAGCCTCAACGGCACACAATTGGCATTATACGATACCGCAGGCCAACTGGTAACAAAGGCGAAAGATGCCGTAACAGCTCCCGCTGCTGGCCTCTATCTGCTGAAAGCCGATGGAAAGACGCTGAAGGTAATGGTGAAATAAATTGAATATAAGGTTTGCATGCCATTAGCATGCTGATAGCGAATAACAAGACGAGTTTTTGCTGAAGCAAGAACTCGTCTATTTGTTTAATTGTCTGCTCGCTTACGAGCCAAGAAGAACTGCCTACCCGCCATGAAGAATAGCAATACGCCACAGGCATTTTCAAACGCCACCATCCAGAAGGCAGCACCATAGCCCCAGTGTTCAGCCACTACGCCACCTAACAAGCAGCCTATACCGAAGCCCAAATCCCAACCTGTGAGGATGCTCGAATTGGCGGTGCCACGCTGGTCGTGTCGGGCCACAGCCACAAACATATTTAGAAAGGCGGGATAGAGATGTCCGTTGCCCAAGCCAATGAGTGCCGCCGACAGATAGTAGGTCACAGGATGTGGCACAGCTACAAACAAGACGAAGCCTACCAACGATAGGCACATGCCCTCCATAGCGTTTTGCGTAAGGCGACCATCGCGCAACGCCTTGCGCCCTTGCAAACGCGAGAGGAACAAGCCACACGACAAGATGGCAAAATAGGTGCCCGTGCCGCCCGTTATGCCAAGGGTTTCTTTGCTGTAGATGGCAAGATAATTGCTCAGCACACCCCAGCAAAAGCCAAACATAGCAATGTTGATGGCCAGCAGCCAAGCGCGGGTAAGGAAGAAACGGTCGAGCGACAGCTTGTCTTTATTTTTAATAATAGCCTTTTCGGGCAACGTCAGCGTGCCAGCAATGGCTACGGCACTACCTGCCACAACAAGGGCTATCCAGAACAGTGCCTCATAACTATTCATAGCATCGTGCAGCCAGATGCCCACCGATGGCGCTATGGCCATCGCAAAATTGTTGCTCAAGCCATACAGCCCTATGCCTTCGTTACGGCGCGAGGCGGGCAACACATCAATAGCGCAGGTGCTGTTGGCCACGGTTACAGCCCCAAAGGGGGCACCATGCAGCGTGCGGCAAATGGCAAACATCAAGATAGTGCCCGCAGCAATATAGCCCGCAAAGCAGATAAAGAAGGCGGTGAGACAACACATCAGCACCCGTTTGCGCGAAAAGCTGTCTACCACATATCCGCAAAAGGGGCGCACCAACAGCGCCGCCACAGTATATCCGCTCAGCACAATGCCTATCGTATCTTTTGTGGCGCCAAACTGCTCGCTAAGATATAGAGGCAGCAGTGGCGTGAGCAGATAAAAGGCAAAATAGAGCAGAAAGTTGGTGGTCATCACCTTTATATATTCGGCGTTCCAAAGCCGTTCCGTCATACAATCGTTAGTTTGTTTCATCTTGTTTGAAGTTCCTGTATAAAGTCGTCGGCCACATAACCGTTGCTCATCAGATACAGTCCGGTATTTTTGTTATGCAGTAAGGCACATGTCTTGCTACGATAAAAAAGATCAAGGGCTTGCGTGGGCGCAATATTAAGACGTTGAGATAGTTCGTAAGCAATACCACCTATCTGATAGCTCAATATCATTTCTTGTATCTCAGGCGTCTTCGTATTTATTTGCTTATACTTTTTCGGTTCCATCATAAACTAAATATTTATTGAGAAGTTCTTGATTGAGAAGACATATTTGATTATTGGGTTTATGATAGGCTAATTGAGCCAAAGCCATATCTGCATCGTAGAAGCCTGTCATATACAACTTCACAGTGTCAATTACTCGGTCGTTAGCAATACCACCATCTATATAATCATAATCTTTTGCTACATTTTGGCCATTTCTGTTGGCTACGATAAAATCAAGCCACTCTTTATCATAGGCATTAAATATCTTATACCTTGCTTCGGCCAAGATACTATCTTTATCTAACTGATAAATATTTACCACAGGTGCTTCCTTTCTTTTATCGGCCAAGGACATAGCCCATTTAATGGCTTGTTCCTTCATGTCTGTGACATAAAAACCTTGGCCAAAATCGAGCTTTGGCCTACCTATATTACAAATGGGGACATCAACAATCTGTGTAGCCCCATGATAAACAGTTATCTTCATACGTTCTTCTCCCAATTATGTAAACACTCAATAACATCATCAATGAGATATTCGCTACTTTCGGTATGCAGCACGTCATAGTTTGACATGATATATTTATCAATCATATCTACACGCTTCATCCGCTCGTATACATTTATATAAGGAATACCTAACCGACGCGCTACGCCCTCTACGCACGAAGCAACGAAGGCGAGTTTTATTTCGTCAAGGGGCAACTGTATTCTATCTTTCATATCATGTGCACAAATATTATTGTGGTGTAAAAATAAGCATTATTTCATAACCTTGCAAATATTTCAGATAAAGATTATTGCCTTATGCGTAAAACAAACGCTTAAGAACAAGAGTTTGTAGCTCAAAAGAGAGAAACAAATAGTATGCCATAAGTAAAAGCAGCCTTCTCTCGTTACATTTATACCACAAATATGTTATATCAGCTACCCCATTTGGGCGACACAATTTACCAACTTTTGGGTATTGTGAGAAAGGCATTTGATACTTAATTTTGCAAAATCTAATTCGATAATAATAGCGACAATTGAAAAGGATAAAGTTGAGATGGGAAAAAGAAAAGATACAACAGAGAAAAGCACAAAAATATATGGAATTTAATTTCAAAACAATAACAACATCGTTCGTCATAATTCTCGCCACATCAGCCAACGCGCAGACACAGACATACAAGGTGTCGGGAACGGTGAATGACAACAACGGCAAGGCCGTGGAGCTTGCTACCGTGAGCCTCAACAACGACCTTGTAACCAGCACCGTGGCGGGCGGACGCTTCGCGCTCAACAACGTACCCAAGGGCACCTACACCTACAAGGTGACGTTTGTGGGCTACCAAACGGTCACAGGCACCCTTACCGTTAATGCCGATTGCACCGTGAACGTTACACTCAACGAGCTGGGTCTGCAACTCAACGACGTAGTTGTGACGGCCAAACAGGTGCAGATGGGGTCGAAGTCGGTTGTTGGCGAGGACGCCATACGCCACATCCAACCTAAGAGTGTGAGCGACATTCTTCAGCTTGTGCCAGGCAACTTGACAGAGAACCCTAACCTCAACAAGTTGTCACAGGCCCATATACGCGAGATTGACGATGATGACAAGAACAACGCCCTCGGCACAGGAGTGGTGGTTGACGGCACGCCCTTAAGCAACAACGCCAACCTTCAAGCTCTCTCCCCCACACGCTACGGCTCAAACTCGGGTGCACAGGGCGACGGTATGAACGATCAAACGACCGCAGGACAAGGTGCCGACCTGCGCACAGTGAGCGCTGGCAACATTGAGTCGGTGCAAGTAGTGCGCGGCATTCCTGGAGTAGAGTACGGTAACCTCACATCGGGTTTGGTAGTAGTGAAGACCAAGTCGGGTCGCACACCGTGGGAGGTTAAGGTGCAAGCTGATCCATTTTCTAAACTTGTGTTTGCTGGCAAGGGCTTCGCGCTAAAGGGCGGTGGAGCCATTAACTTCAGCGTAGACTGGTCACAGTCGTGGGGCGACACGCGCCGCCACTATCTCGGCTACGACCGCATCACAGCAACGGCAGGTTACAGCAACCGCTGGGGCGGATTGTCGTTCAACCTCAAAGGCTCGTTCTACTCTAACATTAACAACCGCAAGCAAGATGCCCAATATCAAGAACAAGATTTGCACTATAAGAACAAAAACATAGGCGCGCGCCTATCGGCCAACGGTAGCTGGAGCTCGAGTGAGAGTTTTATTACACGCGTTGACTACAACCTGTCAGCTCAGGTATCGAAGAGTAGCGATGAGCACTATGACCTCATTTCCAACCCCGATGGCGTAATTACCGATGTGCGCGAGGCTGGCATCCACGAAGCCATGTTCAAGAACAAGAGCTACCACTCTGAGTACCGCATCGCTGGTCTTCCTATCAATGTCTACGCGCAGCTTGTGGCCAATAAGTATGTAAGTATTGGTAGCAACAACCACACCACGTTCAAACTCGGAGCCGAATACACCTACGATGCCAACAAGGGCGACGGACTGACCTTCGACATGGCCAACCCTCCACAAGCCATGGGAGCGCAAACATTGCGTCCGCGTGCTTTCAAGAACATTCCTGCACTGCACACCCTCTCAGGCTTCTTCAGCGACAAGCTGTCACTGGCTCTCGGCACCACACGCACCGATGTTGAGGCAGGAGTGCGCGTGAGCAACCTCTTCCTCAACGCCGACAAGAGCGGTGGCAACAGTGGCATGTTTGTGGCCGAACCGCGTGTGAACGCTTCAATTAACTTGCTCAACAAGCACAATAACAGTTTATTCGACGACTTGTCGATAACAGGTGGCTTCGGTCTGAGCAACAAGATGCCCACGCTTCTCTACCTCTATCCCGACAACGTTTATTACGACAACGTGAGCCTTGCCAAGTACGGTGATGCAGCAAAAGACCGTTTGGCCTTAGTATCTACCGATGTGATTAACAACACTACGAACCCTGACCTACGTCCTGCCCACTCACGCAAGTGGGAGGTTGGCCTGTCGTTTCGTCTTGGGCAGGTGAGCGGTTTCGTAACCTACTTCAACGAACGCCACACCCATGAGTTCGGATTTTCGTCACAGCTATACTGGGCCAACTACATAAAGTACAACGTTCCAGCCACGGCAACCGACCCAGTATATAACGCTGCTACTGGCGATGTGTCCTATATCTATAATAACGTGAAGGCCACGGCCACAAAAACCTCTATGACCGATATGTACACATGGGGCCGCCCCTCTAACAACTCGCGCTCACTGAAGCGCGGCATTGAGTACGGTCTCAACCTCGGTACGTTCAAGCCACTGCGCACCTCGTTAAACATCAACGGCGCATGGTTTCATGTGTCGCGCACCGAAGAGCAGACATCGCTCAACTACATCAACCGCAACTACGACTATGTGGCCGTAATGCCGTCTGGCTACGGCACGGTGAAAGACCGCGTAAACACCACGTTCCGCTTCATCACCCATATTCCTGCTGTGAGGATGATTTTTACCACATCGGTACAGGTGGTTTGGTACGATGGCGAGCGTATGGTCTACAATGACAACGCGGGCAAGGAGCGCACGCGCACCGTCAACTATCAGGGCCGCGACTATTTGGCCGTTGACCCAATAGGCTATTACGACCGCAAGGGTCAATACACCCTATGGCAACCGCAAATGGCCAATGACGCTACACTCGGGCTGATGCTTCAACGCTACCAGACCTATGCCTTTGAGAAGGATGTGGTAAAACCGTGGGCATTACTCAACTTCCGCTTCACGAAAGAGATAGGGAAAATAGCCGAGCTGTCATTCACGGCCAACAATTTCACTAACACGCGCAAGTGGCACACCAACAAGCACACCCTCGCCAAACGTCAGCTCTATCCTGACATGTATTTCGGTGCAGAACTAAAGATTAAGCTTTGATTTTTAAGTTATTTACGTTTCGCAATAATATAGAATTAAAGAATAGAATTAAAGAATAGAATTAAAGAATAAGGATTTAATAATTAGTATTTTAAAATATTATTTTGATTATGAAAAAAACATTTTTAAAGACCCTTGGGGCACTGCTTGCCATTGTGGCCATGGTGCCATTTGTATCATGTTCTGACAATGATGAGCCTGGAGTAAAATCATATGAGGTAACCGTGAACCTCACTTTCCCAGAGGGCATAGATGCCGCATCGGTACAGGACCTGAAGTTAGTAACAACCAAAGGCACCGTGAGCGACACCATCAGCCTGAACACTACCACTGCCGAGAAGATAACGCTGGCGCAAGGACAGTACACATTCTCTGTGAGTGGCAAGATTAAAGACGATGCAACTGCTCATGTTGTAGCCACAGGTAACGCAGACGTTTATGCCGATCAGGCCGTAACACTGGCCCTTCAAACCATATACCAATCACCGCTTGTATTCAAGGCTCTCTACACCACTGGTGGAGTTGCTGGATATGTGAAAGACTCTTATTTTGAGATTGTCAACAACTCTGACGATGTGCAGTATCTTGACGGACTCATTTTGTCGGCTCCTACAGGCAACCAAACAAAGGCAAACGCATGGCAGGCAGCAGGCATCACCGATCGTTATGAGTGCGGACAGGGCACAGTGGTGGCCTTCCCTGGCGTGAGTGGTGGCAAGGAATATCCTTTGCAGCCTGGCGAGAGTGTGGTGGTGGCCAATGATGCTGCCAACCACAGCAAGCTTGCTAATGCAGGAAACAACTGCCCTGACCTATCGAAAGCCGACTGGGAGATTCAGATTACCAATTCAGGAGATCCCTCTTACATCGACCGCACGCTATCCGTTATTTTCCAGAGCAATCAATACATGAAGGCTTTCGGTCTTGGCTTCTTCGGACGTGCTTATATTCTGGCCAAATTGCCCGATGGCATGAGTCCCGAGTCTTATGCCGCCGATGCCAACAATTTGATGACCACACCAGGTTCTACATCAACAATGCAGTATCTGATGATCCCAAGCAAATATGTGCTTGATGCTGTTGACATTTGGAATTCTAGCAACGAGAACAATTATGCCACATTCCTTCCAAAGGACGATGCACAGGGTGTGCTCGCCTCAACCGCATGGGCAGGAAAATGTGTGAGAAGAAAAGTTACGAAGATTGTAAACGGACGTGCCTACTATCAGGACACCAACAACTCGTCAAACGATTTTTTTAACAACCAGCCCCTCACTCCAGGCGTGAAGCCCACAGAAGTAGACAAGTAATTTAGTTCGTAGAAAAGTGGTTTGATTGGCGGGTTCTTACATTAGAAAGGACCCGCCAACTTATCAACTCATCAACTCGTCAAGTTTATAACAAATGAATAGATACTTGCTGTTATGCCTTGCCACGGCCCTCGCGGCACAACAGGCCAAGGCTCAAACCGAGTTTGCCAATGCCGCTAATTTGTGGCATGATGGTGCTGTGAACGAGCTTTATAACATCCGTTATCATAGCTTCAACCCCACGCGCCTTGCCTACAACAGCCAGCAGACCACAGGCGAGGCTCTCGTGTTCTACAATCTCACGCGCGGCGATTTCAACAACGCAGGCGCACCAGACAATGTAAACAACCTCAACGTGCAGCTCGGCGGACTGAAACACTTTGAGCGTGTTGACGTGTCGGGCTTTCTACACTACAAAAACACGAGCTATAAAAATCAGGAATGGAACTCAACACTTTTTCTCAACCCAAACAACCCATTTGTGCTCGCCGACTCGGTGACCAGCGATGGCAACATTGAGACCTTCGCCATGGGCGCAGCACTCTCTTACCGTTTCACCCCTAAGATAAAAGGTGGTATAGGAGCCGGACTGACTGTAGGAAACCTCAGTGACCAGACCGACCCACGCCCCAAAACCAACACGTCGCGTTTCAACATCACGGTAGGTGCCGATGCCATGCTCACCACGGCGTGGACACTCGGGCTGGCGGCACGCATTGAGCTGTTCAGCAGCAACCTGTCCTACACTATTGTCAATCCGCTCATCAACCACCGCTATTTTCTTATGAAGGGTATGGGCGACTACTTCCGCCGTTCCAGCGGCGAGGACGCTGGTTACCAACGCGACTACAAAGGCACCACCTTCACGGGTGAACTGTCGGCCACGTTCAAGCCTTCTGGCTCGCCTTTTCAAAATGTAGTGATACTGTCGGCATCTGCTGGCAACGAGAAAGCAACTGATGGTGGGTCATCTTACACATTCAAGGGTGGCGACTACCATTTTACCCATTTCGCCCTCAAAGACCGCTTCATGTGCTCCTACAACGAGCATGTGCTGCACAATATAATTGTAGGTGCAGAAATGGGCACTGGAAACTCTGACTGGTACGATCAGAAGAAGCTAACCGACACTGAGCATGGCAATATTTCTTATTATGAGGTGCTGAGCAAGACGCGCATCCAGAAACAGCAAGACATGGCCGTAACTGCCGAGTATCGCTTCGACCGCCTCGCTGACAGACAGCCCGACTTCTACGCCTCGTTGCTCGCCACGCTCGCCAACACCACCCTAAAGCACTACAACGACAACGGACTGCAGAAGCAACAGTGGACCAACCTCTCGCTCAACCTCACTGTTGGTAAGCACTTCACCCTTGGCAAAGGTCAGTTCAACGCACAGCTCAATGCAGGATACGTCATGCCGGTGAAAGACCGTCAGTTTGCCACGGGCACGAACGTCTCGGGCAACGACGACATCACGGCAGTGTATGTAACGCGCCAGTTTGAGTGGGCCTCAGCCAAGCGAGTTTGCCTCGGCGGGTTTGCCGACTACAATTTTCCTGTGGCCAAAGCCGTGCGCCTTGGACTGTTCTGCAAGGTCAACTCTACGCTTTATGAGGATGACGCACAATACTTTGCCGACTTCAAGTCGACATCGCTCACACAGGGAGAGTTCGGTGTGTATGTTAACTTTTAAGGAGAGTGTTCATACACCTTCTACAAACAATTATTCATAACATTTCATAACAACAATGTCGGTTAAAAATTTATTTAAATCGTGTTGCCTTGGTTTGATTTTCTTGTCCACAGCCCTGTGCGCAGCTGCAAGAGATGGCGTGGCGGTGGTGGTTGATGTCGTTAGCTACGACAAGGCACGTGCCGAGCTTGACGGATATGTGAAAGCACTTGAACAGAAGCAAGACTACAAAGTGTATGTCATTGTTGACCGTTGGCAGGTGCCCGACAGCATTCGCGCACGACTGATGGCGTTGCACACACAAAAACACGATGCCATCGTGGGTGCTGTGCTTGTGGGTGACATCCCAGTGCCTATGGTGCGCGACGCACAGTATCTCACGTCGGCCTTCAAGATGGACCAGTCGCGCGACCGCCGCGAGTCGTCAGTGCCGAGCGACAGGTTCTACGACGATTTCAGTTTGCGGTTCCGCCCTCTCGGAAAAGACGACGCACTGCCATACTATTATTACTCGCTCTCTGCCGAAGGGGCGCAAAAGCTTTCGCCCAACATCTTCAGCGGACGCATACGCCCCACCGACGCTGGGGGCACTTCACGCTACGACAAGTTGCGTGCCTACCTACGCAAGGCCACGGCTGCCAAACTAAATCCAGAGCCTTTTAGCTCAGTATTCGTGTTCACGGGCGACGGTAGCATATCTGAATCGAAGCCAGCCCACATCGACGAGTTTCGTGGACTGATGGAGCATTTTCCACAGCTGGCCGCCACACCTGGAGCCTTTAGTTATATGGACTATGACGATGCCACGCCCATACGTTTCAGCATGATGAACGAAATGATGCGCCCAGACCTTAGTTTGGCCATGCTACACCACCACGGCGACTGGGACACGCAGTATCTAAACATGCGCACTAACGATAACCTTACACTGAACGAGATAAACAAGTATAACTTCCGTCCAAACGCCCGTTGTGTGGTGTTTGATGCCTGTTTCAACGGATCGTTTCACCGCGACGACTGCATTGCCAACGAATACATCTTTCGCGATGGAAAGACGGTGGCCACACTGGCCGGAAGTGTTAACATCATTCAGGATAAGTGGTACGACCGCTACCTCGGTTTGCTGGCCTGTGGCGTTAGCATTGGTTACATAAACCAGCACACGGCCTACCTTGAGTCGCACGTTATCGGCGACCCTACATTTGCCTTTCTGCCTACGCCGCCATGCAAAGGTTCTGCAGACCTTTTGTGTCAAGACATGCTTGAACACGCCTCGCGCTACTCAGACAAGGCACTTCTACATACGCTACGCACGTCGCCATTAGCCACGGTGCGCCTACAGGCTTTCACCATGCTCACCGACCGCCGCTCAAACATTCTCGACGATGCCATAGCAACAGCCCTTGACGACAACTACGAGATGCTGCAACGGTTTGCCGTAAACGTGATGGCCAAGCGCGGCAGCGAGCGCCTGGTTCCTGCCTTTGCCCGGCTGCTCACGCGCACCAATTTGTCGAAGCGCGTAGCCTTTAATGCCGACCAAGCCATTCAGTTCTTTAACAAACAGCTGCTTGCCAAGGCGGTGGACAGCTGCCTGGCACAGATGGAAGGACGACTTGTGAAGGCCGACTCGTTCTGCATCGCGGTGCGCAGCCAGGTAGAAAAGATGGGGGCACGCTGGGACAGCGACATAATGAGTTTGCTCAACGACAGCCTTGATCACAAACATGCCTTGCGACAGGCTGGGTATATGCGCATCTACTGTCCGGCTTATCTTCTCCCGAAGGTGGCCGATTACACCCTTCGCTGCACCGACAACGAGGTGCGCAAGGCTCTCCTCAACGTGATGGGATGGCACCGTTTGGCCTATACCTCTGATGTTTGCCTTGAAGTAGCACACAAGATGGCAGACGACCAGTCGTTACCACAAGATGTAAGGGACGAGGCGAGACGATGCGCATTGCGAATTACGAATTAGTATTTTTGAAATTAAATTTTTGATTTTTGAAATTTAATTATTGATTTATGAACTGTAAAAAAATATTCTTGGCGTTTATGGTTGCTGCCTCGTATGTGTCGGTACAGGCACGCGACGGCTTTGCCATCGTCATTGACCCCAAAAGCTACAACGAAGCAAAGACACAGGTAGAAGCCTATGCCTCAGCAGTGGAACAGCTGCACGGCATGAAGCCCTACATAGTGATTGACCGCTGGCAGGTGCCCGACAGCATTCGCGCCACACTCATCCGCATGCACTCGCAGAAACAAGACCCCGTGATAGGGGCAGTATTTGTGGGCGACATACCCGTGGCCATGGTGCGCGACGCCCAGCACATGACCAGTGCTTTCAAGATGGACCAGCGGCGTGACCGTCGCGAGTCATCGGTGCCCAGCGACCGATATTATGATGACTTTGGTCTGAAGTTTAATTCGCTGGAGAAGGATGAGACGAAGCCTTACTTCTACTACTCGCTCAGGGCCGACAGCCGACAAAACCTACAGCCAACCATCTTCAGTGGACGCATACGACCCACCGATGCCGGAGGTACATCGCGCTATGAAAAGCTACGTGCCTACCTCAGCAAACTGGTTGAGGAAAAACGCCGTCAACGCAGCCTACAGCAGATGTTCTATTTCAGCGGACACGGCTACATAAGCGAGTCGAAGGTGGCTCGCATTGACGAGAAAGGGTCTTATCTTGAACATTTTCCCGAGCTGAGAGGACGCGTCAACCGCATAGGCTATCTTGACCACAGCGACCATAACCCCGTAAAGACCATGCTCATGGACGAGCTTATGCGCACCGACCTCGACCTGGCCGTGCTACATCACCACGGTTACTGGGACACACAGTATCTTAACACCCTTGTGAAACCACAGACGGTGCGTGGCGCCAAAGACTTCATTACACGCTACTGCCGCGAGCATGTATACGAGGCCAAGCAGCGCGGCAAGAACGCCGATTCGCTGCGCGTAGCCCTTGAGAAGAAGTTTGACCTGCCACAGTCGTGGCTGGCCAATGCGCTCGACCCGAAGCTCACGAAGCAAGACTCGCTTGACGAGGCTGCCTCAGACCTGCATTTAGAAGATTTCAAGGGCTACGGCTTCCGTCCCAACGTGCCAGTGGTGGTCATAGATGCCTGTTTCTGCGGCTCGTTCCATCAAGACGATTGCATTGCCAACGAGTATCTGTTCCAGCCAGGACGCACCGTTGTGTGCATTGCCAACACGGTGAACGTGCTACAAGACAAGTGGAGCGATCGCCTGCTCGGACTGTTGAGCAACGGTGGTTGCGTGGGCGATATAGCGCGATACAGTACCTACTTGGAGTCGCACGTCATCGGCGACCCCACCTTCCGCTTTGCCCCTACCAACGGCAAGGCGCTCAACCTCGACCACATGATTAACGAGGACAAACCATCGGTGTGGAAAAAGCTGCTCAACAACGACCACCCCGACATCCAAACTCTGGCTATCGAGCATCTGTTCCGCCACAACCTTATCTCGTCGACCAAGTTGCGTTCCATCTACGAATCGTCACCATACGCCACGGTGCGCCTTCAGGCTCTTGAAAAAATTGCACTCATGGGCGATGACAATTTCATCGAGGTGCTGAAAGAGGCTTCGCAAGACAGCCATGAACTGGTGCAGCGTCAGGCTCTGCGCCTCATCGGTAAGAGCGGCGACGAGCGTCTCATCCCAGCACTCATAAAGGTGTGCATTAGCAACAACACGTCAGACCGCTGCAACTTCAACGCCATAGCCGACCTTAGCGTGTTCCCCAAAGACAAGTTGCTGGACGAGTTTGACCGACAGTTCGACTCGCCTACCGTGTGCTACATGCAGAAGGATAGTGTGCGCACAAAGATACGCCGCACCATTGAGCGCAGCGCCGACAAATGGACGAAGGACACAGAGCTAATTGTCAATCCCTCGACCACGGCCAAGAAACGCATCATGTACATACGCCAGTGCCGCAACTTCATGGCACACGGACTCATACCCATGCTCATCGACTATCTGCCGAAGGCCGATGCCGACTCGCAGAAAGCCTTGCTTGAGGCTTTCGGCTGGCACAACTACTCGATTATGGTTCCGCGTATGATTGATGCCGCCAAGGCCATAGCCGCCGACACCCGTTACGACGAAGCTGTGCGCAACGAGGCCACCAAAACCATTGCACGACTGCAACACAAATAACAATATTCTTAGGCTCGCCACGATTGTGGTGAGCCTTCATCTAAAATGCAATATTACATTATGATAATATGAGACTTAAACAAGCACTGATTCTTTTATTTCTGATGTTTTCGGCTGTTGTCAGAGCGCAGACCACAGTGCGTAAGGCTTATCCCGCACCGAAGGTCACGCCTCAGGTGCAGCGCATACGCTCAACCATGCGCCCCATGCGTCTCGAAACAGAGGGGGTGACGTTGCCCGAAGCGGTGGACAACTCTAAGAACAAATATTTTCCGCCCATCATCAACCAAGACGGCGGCTCGTGCGCACAAGCATCAAGCATAGGCTATGTATTCACCTACGAGGTGAACCGCCTGCTCAACCGCGATGCCTCGGCCTCGTCCGATAACCGCTTCGCCTACAAGTTTTCGTGGAACATGCTCAACGATGGCGAAGATCAAGGCGGCTTTGCTGAACAAGGTTTCTATTTAGCACAGCGATACGGCATGATGACCGAGGCCGACTACGGCAACTCGGGGCTGTATCAGTTTCGCTGGGCCACGGGCTATGACAAGTATCTGAAGGCTATGCGCTACCGCGTGAAAGACATTCTCTCTTTCGATGCTACCGACCTCACCTCGCTCAAGCGATGGCTCTACGATGCCGCCGACGGAAGCAGCACGGGCGGCTTGCTCACATTCTCATCACAATCGAGCGGATGGACCATCAACGACCGCTACGACGGCCCTTCAAAAACGGGCTACCACTCGCTTCTTACGCACCTTGCCACCAGCGGTGCACACGCTATGACCATAGTGGGCTATGATGATCTCGTAGAGTTTACCGACCCTAACGGCACAACGCATAAGGGTGCTTTCATTGTAACCAATACCTGGGGCTCTTTCTCTCACGACCACGGGCGCTTTTATCTGCCCTATTGGTTCTTCACCAGCCACCAGCACACCGACCTAGAGCTGTCGAGCAAGATGCAAGCCGTGCGCGTGATGACCTACGAACCTAAGGTGGTGTTTAAGATTAGGCTGAAGTACAGTTCACGCAACGACCTGTCATTTGGCACAGACTTCAGAAACGACGGCAACACCACCTCTACCCCGCTGTACACCTACGCTCAGGCGTTCTTCAATGCTGGGGGCGACTATCCTATGCAAGGACAATATCTAAGCAACGAGATTGAGATTGCTATCGATGCATCTTCAAAGGCTGGGGCTACGGCCACCAACGGCGATGTGTTCTTCCTTTCTGTGAAGAAGGCAGCCATAGGCAAAACCGTGGGTGATGGAACGGTGGAAGCCGTTTCGCTCATCGATTATCGAGGGGCGGAGCCTGTAGAGCGCGAGTGTGTGGCGACAAGCCTACCTACAGCCGTAAAACCAGGCATCACCGCGTTCTATGTCAAGCTATCTGACAACAGCAAGAGCCGCTACATTGTGTCGGCCTCGCCCTACAAGTATGAGGAGAACGGCACCGCATCATCACGCACCTTTGTGGTGCGCACTGCCAACGGCAAAGCCATGAAGATAGGCTTCGGCAACATGACTGCTGACGGACAACAGGTAGACATCAGAATAGGAGATTAAAAAATACGGTTAGATAAACGAAGAGATAATAAAAAATACGGTTAGATAACCGAAGATATAATAAAAAATAATGGTTATGCGAAAAAGAGACAACTTATTTTTTGCCACCCTCTTGGCCATTGGCCTCACAGCATGCAGCACGAATAACGGCGGCGATAGTCCGTCGTCAAACGAAAAGGTAATGCACGTGCAGCTGCAACCAAACACATGGACATACATTTCGCTTGCCAAGGGAGCAACCGTGGGTACGAGCAATCTCGGCGACACCGAGGCCGACAAATCTTGGCATGACCGCACCGACTGGGATGTGGCCCTCTGCAACGGAGCCATTCGCACTAACGGTGGCACATCGGGCAAAGGGCAAGGCTCAATAATGTCGACACCCCAGAGCTTTGACAACGTTGACCCGTCGGCCATCACATCGCTCCATGCCGATGCTGACACGGTAACGATTGGCCGAAGAGCCAACTGAATTTGGCTTCATCTAATGAAAACACTATTTTTTTAAACAAAAGCCCGCTACAACAGCTGAGCCTTGATGCCAATAGAAAGGCCGAACATTTCCCAAAAGCCGATGCTGCCTGTGTGAACAAGGTGCATGATGTAGATATCGTTGGTGCTAAGCTCGTAGAAGACGCTCAGGCTCTTAATATACTTGCGGCGGTTATTAGGCACGACCTTGGTGAAGCGCTCGCCCACAAACACATTGGGGCGAAGGCGGGTAGAGAACGGATAGTAGCCGCTATCATACTTGGTAGGCTGTTTGGTCCAGAAGTCGTGACCAAACACAGTATTGAGGTAAAGGCCGCACTGCAAAGGCTCAAAGCTCCAGTCGTTTTTCATATACATCGACCACGGTATATAGTTTTGCTTCAGCGTCATGGTAACCTTGGTGTTGTGGCTATCATATTTTGGCACGATGCCAAAAAGCAAGTGGGTTTCCCATTGCCGATGCTTTCCATAATCCCAACCAATACCCACCGATACAAGGCCCATATTGCCACAAAACTGCACTACCTGTTGTGTGGGGATAAGGGCATTCCAGTTGCGGCGGTAGCGATGTATGCGCTGATCGTAACGGGTGATGGCCACAGTGCTGTCGATGACGTTGTCAGGCTTTTCTATGTATATGGTGTCGGTAACGGCCGCTTGGGCCAAACAGGGCATCAGCACACACCCTATAACAAGCAACACTTTGGCGGAAGAAACGGCGGCGAAAACAGATTTAAAAATCGATAATCTCATAACTGTACGTTTCGGGTGTGATGGTAAAAATATAATATTGACGTTTGGGGGCGTTGCCCACCTCATAATAAACGATGCCATTTTGAAAGATATCGTGCTGCTCGGTATGATGGCCGTGGCCATAAAGACAGAACTGCAAACGGGGGAAATTGAGGGTGTAATAGTTGAACACCTTGGCCACATTGTTGTTAAACTGCTCTGAATAAGGGGCGGCATGCATACAGATAACGGTGCGATCAAAGCGGTCGGCATCTTTCTTCACCTCTTCTTCCATAAAATCGAAGTTGGGCACAGGGCGCGAGTAGTCGTATTCGATGGCGTTTGTGTTCAAACACACAAACTTAACGCGGCCCGCAATAAAACTGAAGTCGGGATTGCCAAAAACAACCTCGTAGGCTTGGTTACCCGTACCCAAACAGTCGTGATTGCCCAGCAAGGTAACAAAGGGTTTATTAAGCGTTTTCAGCAGGTCGCGGCTCCAAAGATATTCTTTCGTGGCACCAAAGTCGGTTACATCGCCACCATGTACCACAAAGTCGATGTCGGGACGACGGTTGATGTCGCGTATCTCGGCCTCGGCATCATCAAACCACTGATGGGTGTCGCTGATGAAGGCAAAACGTATGGTTTCTTTGTCGTGTGTACGCTCTTCAATGAGGGCTATTTGTTTTGCATTGATGTTCTTTTCGCCCTTGATATTTACATCGTAGGGATGAACGTCAAACACCTTGTCGCAAGCAGTAAGAAGGCTTACGGCGGCTATGACAACGGCTATGTATCGTTTTTTAAATACCATAACAGACGTATTTTCGTACAAAAATAAGGAAAAAACGCCACAGGAAAGAAAGAACAAAAAAGAAAAATAAAATAGATACGACTTTTTGACATGTTTTTAGGAAAAAAGCAATACTACTGAGACAGGCAATACTGAGTATTGTGGTTCAGATAATATTGCTTTCAATAATCTATTTCGCGCTACGCACGTTTTTACTTGGTCACGAATTTCCAGGAATTAATCCATGAATTAAACCATGAATTAAACCATGAATTATCCAAGTAGGACGGTGGCCTCTGTGCCACGTCCTCCCGATATAAGAAATGGACAATAAATATATGAGGTTATCTATTTAGAAGTGTTGGGTGTTGGAGGATGGGTGCTGGAGGACGGGGCACGGAGGCCACCGTCCTACTAAAGTTTGCAATAGAGTAATTAATCCATAGTTAGCAAGGCCATTCACTCCCCTCCATAAGGGGAGGGGAAAGCCGCGCAGGCGCGGCGCGGGGGAGGGGCTTCTCTTTTCTTAATATGTTGCTTACAGTATGCGCTGTATTTCTTTCAGGTCTTCAATTTTTTTTAGGCTTTCAACAATCACCTTCACCTCGTCGCGATCGTGCACACGCAGCTCGATGGTGCCGTCGAAGATGCCGTTTTGGCTTGAGATGGTAACCTTATGAATGTTGATATCGAGCTGATTTGTAATTACTTTCGACACATCAAGCAGCATGCCCTTGCGGTCAATGCCATGAATTTCGATGGTGGCATCAAAGCAGCAACGCTTGTGCATATTCCATTTAGCATCAAGAATACGGTTACCGAAGCTGGCTTTCAGGCGGTTGGCCACGTGGCAGTCGCGTTTGTGTATCTCGATACGTTTCTTGTTGTCGATATATCCTAACACATCGTCGCCTGGGATAACGTGGCAACAGGTGGGGAAGATGAAGGTGTCGATGTTGTCTTCGCTGATGATGATAGGCTTTTTCTTATTGAAACCTTCGCCCACCACAAACAGTTGTTGCTTGTCGGTCTTCTTCTCATGTCCAAGGAAGGGTACAAACTTGCGCCATCCGCTCACCGTTTCTTTCTTCTTGTCGCGCAGCATCTCAAGGTCTTTATCGCCCAAGATGATGCTCTTTTCGCCAATGGCAAAGAACAGTTGTTCGGCTTTGGTTATATTATGTATCTCGCACAACTTATCAACCACGGCCGTGTTCATGGCCATTTCGTGCTCTGTGAGCCAGTCGGTTACCAGCTTTTCGCCCGCCTTTTGTGTCTCGCGGTTATCGCGACGCAAGATGGCTTGTATCTTGCCTTTGGCTTTGGCCGTTGATACAAAGTTGATCCACGACGGCTGCACGTGTTGCGATTTAGAGGTGAGAATTTCTACCTGGTCGCCGCTTTGCAGCTTATGGCTTAGGGGCACCAACTTGTGGTTTACCTTGGCGCCAATGCAGTGGCTACCCAAGAAGGTGTGTATCTGGAAAGCAAAGTCGAGGGCAGTGCATCCTGCAGGCAAGGTTTTAATTTCGCCCTTTGGGGTGAAGACAAATATTTCGCTGGCAAAGAGGTTCAGCTTGATGGTGTCGAGAAAGTCCATGGCATCGGGCTGTGGGTCGTCAAGAATTTCCTTGATGGTGCTCAGCCAGTTGTTCAGTTCGCTGTCGTCGTCAACCAGTTCGTTGCCCTCTTTATACTTCCAGTGTGCGGCAAAGCCTTGTTCGGCCACCTCGTCCATGTGGTCAGAACGTATCTGCACCTCTATCCATTTGCCCTGCTTCGACATCAGCGTTACGTGCAAGGCCTGGTAGCCGTTGGCTTTGGGGTGGTTTACCCAGTCGCGCAGACGGTCGGGGTGCGACTTATATATCTGGCTAATGGCCACATATATCTTGAAACATTCGTCTATCTCTTCCTCTCGCACCTTGGGGGTGTAGATGATGCGCACGGCCAAGATGTCGTATATCTCTTCAATGGTTACGTGCTTGTTTTGCATCTTGTTCCAGATGCTATAGGGGCTTTTCACGCGTGCCTTCAGTGTATATTTAATGCCTATCTTGTCGAGCGCCTCGCGAATGGGGCGTGTAAACTCGTCGAACAGGGTGTCGCGCTGTGCCTGTGTAGAGGCCAGCTTTGCTTCGATGGCGGCATACTCTTCAGGATGCTCATAGCGGAAGCTGAGGTCTTCAAGCTCGGTTTTAATTTTATTTAAGCCCAAGCGGTTGGCCAATGGCGCATAGATATACAGCGTTTCGCCCGCAATTTTATATTGTTTGTTGGCGGGCTGCGAGGCCAGTGTGCGCATATTGTGCAGACGGTCGCATATCTTGATAAGGATAACGCGTATGTCGTCGCTCATGGTGAGCAGTAGCTTCTTGAAGTTTTCGGCCTGTGCCGATGCCTGCTCGCCAAAGATACCACCCGATATCTTTGTCAGTCCGTCAACAATCTGCGCTATCTTTGGGCCGAAGATGTTTTCTATATCTTCAACCGTATAGTCGGTATCTTCAACCACATCATGCAGCAAGGCCGAACAGATGCTGGTAGAGCCCAGTCCCATCTCTTCACAGGCTATTTGAGCCACGGCGATAGGGTGCAAGATATAGGGCTCGCCCGACAGTCGGCGCACTCCCTTATGTGCCTGTCGTGCAAAGTTATAGGCTTTCGTAATGATATCTATCTTCTTACGATGTCTTGATGCAATATACGTATCAAGCAGATGCTGGAAAGCATCGCCTATCAGTTTGTCCTCAGCGGCTTCACGCTGGGCGTCTTTCATCTTCTGGTCGTCCATATTCGTGTCTCCTGTATGATTGGGTTGGTGTTGGGTTGGTGGCAGTAGTAGCTTTTGAGTGTTTTTTTACTTCACCTTCAGCTTCTTTCCTGCGCGTATGCTGCTGCCCTTTATTTTGTTAAGCCTCTTCAGCTTGCTTACCGTTGTGCCGTTACGATGTGCAATGTCTGACAAGGTGTCGCCTTGACGTATGGTTACCGACCTTCCACGTCTTTTCTTATGTCTTGATGAACGTTTGGCCGATTTACGTGAGTGCGAAGAATATTTGCTTGACGAATATTCTTTCTGTGGCTCGGTAATATCTACCTCGGTGCGTTTGTTCTGGAAGTTGTCTACGGTGCAGCTGTATATTGAGTCTTGCTGGTCAATGAACGAGGCAATGGCCATGGCGGGCAAACGCAGCGACGAGGGTTTGCTGCTGCCATTAATAATGTTGCGACGGTATTGCGGGTTAAGGTCTTTAAGGGTTTCGATATCAATGTTCAAAACCTTGGCTATCTGCTCAAAGTGTATGTCGCGGTTCACCATGATGGTGTCGCTCTTTGCAGGCAGTTCGGCCACCATCGGGCAGATGTTGTGGTCGCAATAATAGTTCATAATATAGTTGGCGGCAATAAAGGCCGGCACATAGCCACGTGTTTCTTTGGGCAGATAGGGGTAGATGTCCCAATAGTCGGTGAGGCCTTTGGCACGGTGTATAGCCTTGTTGATGCCTTGTGGGCCACAGTTGTAGGCCGCAATCACAAGGTTCCAGTCGCCAAATATCTTATACAGGTCGCTCAGATAATGAGCGGCGGCATACGATGCTTTCACGGGGTCGCGACGTTCGTCAACCAGCGAGTTTATCTCAAGGCCATACTGCTTTCCTGTGTGCAGCATGAACTGCCAAAGCCCTGTGGCGCCTACGCGCGATACAGCGTTGGGGTTGAGGGCCGACTCGATAACGGGCAGATACTTCAGTTCTAAGGGCAAACCATACGACTCGAGGGCTTGCTCAAAGATAGGCATATAAAAGTTTTGTGTGCCCAGCATGAGGCTTACCGAGCGACGCAGGTGTCCTGAGTATCTGTCGATAAGCTTTTGCACAACATCGTTATACGGCATTTCTATCACCGCTGGTATTCGGCTCAATCGCTCTTTGTACACCTCTTTCTCGTAAATGGGGTTTACATCGGGCATGTCGCAGTTAGCGTTGGGCCTTATGTATGTTTTTGCATTATACACACTCAGCAAGCTGTCATACTCGTACGACAGCGCCTCAGGCAAGTCAATAACTTCTTTTTCTCCTTTCTGGTTGGTAACAGTGATTTCCGTATCATCATTATCATTTTGTGCCCATGCACCGTTTGTAAATGCGAAAAGCGCTGTTACGATCAGCAGACTGATTTTTTTCATTTATCCGTTTATTTTCCTTTTTCTAATATTTATTATCAGTTTTATTTTCCTCCCTTTATCCCATCATACAGCAAGGCAGCACTTGTGGTTGTTACTTTTCTTTAAGGCGTGCAGTGCTTGGTGGGCGCATACATAATAATATGTGGTGCACCTTAAAAGTTTAGGCTGCAGCTTAGGCCCAGGGTGTTTTGTTTTAACACGTTGCGCTCGGCCGAATTGTTGATGATAGTAGGTTCAACGCGCAAGCTTAGATTGTTAGAGATGTCAAACTCGGAGAGCGAGGCATCAACATAAGCATCGACTATTGAAAGGGCATACACGCCAATCATGCAGAACACGCTGAGGTCGCGCCATCGTCTGAAGCGGTCTTTACGGTTCTTAAACAGCGTCTTATACCGATCAATGTTTGTCTCGTCTATCTTTACGCCCAAATGCAGAAACTGGTTATAGCTCTGTGTGTTGGGGTCGTTGTCCATCAAGTCCATGTAGGCTTGCGAGTAGTCGCGATACATCTGGTTGTTCCAACGCATAGCGTAGGCACATCCCACGAAGCCACCATACACGAGGGGCAGCTTCCAGTATTTGCGGTTGTATATCTGCCCGGCACCAGGCAACACGATAGCCAGCCACATGGCACGTTTGGGGTTGGGGCGCCATGTAGCCCAGTCGCGTCCTTTCTTTAGACGTATGGTGTCGGGCTGAGCCAGCAACTTCAGGCTGTCGGCCTTTGTTAGTGTTGCCATGGCAGGAATGGTGTCGTGCTCGGGTGTGAACACAAACGCCGTAGGGCGCATGGGCAAACTGTCGTGGGCAATAGGCTGAATGCGCAAGCTGTCTTGCGCCACTGCTGCTACGGCCGATGACAGCACAAGCAGCATTGCGCATAACGCTGTACGTATGATGCTGGATAGATGTATGTTTCTTCTAATACAAATAGTCATTACTTCATCTTATCAAAAACGCTCATGATATGTTCCAGCTCCTCTTCGTTGGCAAAGGGAATGGTTATTTTGCCTTTTCCCTTCTGCGAACAAGTCATCTGCACCTTTGTGTGCAAAAACTCAGAGAGGCGGTTTCTGAGCATATTGAATTCGTCGGGCAGTGTGTTCTTGGCCACAATCTTCTTTTTGCCCGACTCAATGTCGCCACCATTCTTCAGTATCTGTGCCATCTCCTCAACCTTGCGCACCGAGTAGCCATGCTTCTGCACTTCTTTGAAGAGCTTTATCTGTAGCGACGGACTGTCAACGGCCAGCAAGGCACGTGCGTGTCCCATATCTATTTCTTTCTTTTGTAGCGCCATCTGTACCTGAGCTGGCAGACGCAACAGGCGCAGATAGTTGGTAATGGCAGCACGGCTCTTGCCCACACGCTCCGACACCTTTTCCTGTGTCATGCCCTCTTTGTCGAGCAGGTGCTCGTAGGCCAAAGCTATCTCTATGGCGTTAAGGTCTTCGCGCTGAATGTTTTCCACCAGCGCCATCTCCATAACGTTTTCGTCTTTGATGGTGCGAATGTAGGCGGGAATGGCATCGAGGCCTGCTATCTGCGAAGCACGCCAACGGCGCTCGCCCGCGATAATCTGGAAGTGGTGATCGTCGACCTGGCGCAGCGTGATGGGCTGAATGATGCCTATCTGGCTGATGCTTGTGGCCAACTCTTGCAGTGCTTCCTGGTCAAAATCGCGTCGGGGCTGGTTCGGGTTGGGTTCAATTTCGTTGAGGGGTATCTCGTTGATGGTAGAGGTGCCTTGTGTGGTTACACCGTTGGTGTCGATAAGTGCGTCAAGACCTTTGCCCAAATCGTCGAGCCCGCGTCCCAAAACGTTTTTGTTGTATTTCTTGTGTACTGCCATTGTTACGTTGTTTATTCTTACCGCTTGTGGCGGCATTGGTTTGTTGCCTTCATTGCCAGTGTGGTGCGCTTGCGCCTATGTGGCAAACAAGGCGGTGGCAATGGTTACATCAACTGTTTTTGTTGATTATTTCTTTGGCCAAAGCCAAGTGGTTTTTGCTGCCTGTCGAGTCGGCATCGTAAAGGATGACAGGCAAACCATGACTCGGACTTTCGCTTAGCTTTACGTTACGCTGTATGACGGTTTTGAAGACCAACTCCTGGAAGTGGCGTTTCACCTCGTCGTATATCTGGTTTGCCAAACGCAAACGACTGTCGTACATGGTGAGCAAGAAGCCCTCAATTTCAAGGTGGGGGTTTAGTTTGCTCTTGATAATCTTGATGGTGTTCAGTAGTTTGCTGATACCTTCCAAGGCAAAGTATTCGCACTGCACCGGAATGATAACCGAGTCGGCAGCCGTTAAGGCGTTCACCGTGATGAGGCCCAGCGACGGGCTGCAGTCAATCAGTATGTAGTCGTACTCATCGCGCACGGTGGCCAGCAGGTTCTTAATCACCTTCTCGCGGTTGGGCAAATTGAGCATTTCAATCTCGGCGCCCACAAGGTTGATATGGCTGGGAATGATGTCAAGGCCCGATATGTCGGTGGTATAAATGGCATCACGCACATCGGCATGGTCGATGATACACTCGTAAACAGAACAGTCTACCTCCTTGATGTCGACACCCAATCCGCTTGAAGCGTTGGCCTGGGGGTCGGCATCAACAACAAGAACCGTCTTTTCCAGCGTAGCCAGCGAGGCTGCCAGGTTTATGGTGGTGGTGGTTTTTCCCACTCCTCCCTTTTGATTGGCTAAAGCAATGATTTTTCCCATGTCACAATCGAGTAAGTAAAAGTGCAAAAATCTTTGGCAAAGTTACATATTTTATGCGAGAAACGTTTACTTTAAACCTTTTTTCGTACTTTTGCAAAGAAAATAAAGGAAAAATTATGAATGTAAATAAACCTGTCATCCTCATTTCCAACGATGATGGCTATCATGCCAAGGGAATTAACAGCCTTATCGACATGCTGCGCGACATTGCTTACCTGGTGGTATGTGCCCCCGAGTCGGCCCGTTCAGGCTTCTCGTGCGCCTTCACCGCTGCCGACCCTTTGCGTTTGAAACTGCGTCGCAAAGACGAAGGTATGGAGATGTGGTCGTGCAGTGGCACCCCCGTCGACTGTATTAAATTGGCCCTTGACCAGTTTTTTGTCGATTGTCGCCCCGACATGATTATCGGTGGCATCAATCATGGCGACAATGCCAGCGTAAACGTGCATTATAGTGGCACGATGGGCATTACCATTGAGGGCTGCATGAAGTATGTCCCTTCAGTGGCTTTCTCGCTGTGCGACCCTCGCGCCGATGCCGACTTTGAACCCTTGCGACCCATTGTGCGCCAAGTGGTTAAGCGCGTACTGGCCGAAGGCTTGCCAAAGGGCACCTGCCTGAATATAAACTTCCCCTTGCAGCCCACCTTCAAGGGTGTGCGCGTATGCCGCATGGCCAAGGGCACGTGGTATAACGAGTGTGTGAAGATGCAGCACCCGCACGGCTACGATTATTTCTGGATGACGGGCCACTATCGTAACGATGAGCCCGAAGCTACCGACACCGACAACTATGCCCTTCAGCATGGGTATGTAGCTATTACGCCCACACAGATTGATGTAACAGCCTATGAGTTATTGCAGAAAATGAAAGATTGGGAGCAATAATAGGGAAACAGAAAAGAAGCAATCACAAGACATGAAATATTATCTTATTGTGGGCGAAGCCAGTGGCGACCTACATGCCTCGCGATTGATGCGAGCCCTGATGCGCCATGATGCCGATGCCGAGTTTAGGTTCTTCGGTGGCGACCTTATGCAGGCTGTGGGCGGCACCCGCGTAAAACACTATCGCGAGTTGGCCTACATGGGCTTTGTGCCAGTGTTGTTGCACCTGCGCACCATATTGAGCAACATGAAGATGTGCAAACGCGATATCACAGCATGGCAACCCGATGTGGTAATCTTGGTCGACTATCCTGGCTTCAACCTCAGCATAGCCCGCTATCTGCGTGCTCACACCCACATTCCTGTTTACTATTACATCTCGCCCAAAATATGGGCATGGAAAGAATGGCGTATTAAAGATATCAAACGCGATGTTGATGAGCTGTTCTCTATCCTTCCCTTCGAGGTACCTTTCTTCGAAGGCAAACACCATTATCCCATACATTATGTGGGCAATCCTACGGCCGAAGAGGTGAGTCATTTTAAGGCACAATATCATGAGGAACGCGAAGCGTTTTGCTTAGCTAACGATTTGAGTATCAGTAAACCCATTGTGGCCTTACTGGCAGGTAGCCGTTACCAAGAGATAAAAGACAATCTGCCCATGATGCTACGTGTGGCCGCCACGTTCTCTAATCAATATCAGTTTGTGCTGGCCAAGGCACCATCTGTCGACGACCACTTCTATGCGCGCTATCTGAACACCCATCACGGGGCCGATGTGCATACAGTGTCTGATCGCACCTACGCCTTGCTAAGCCATGCCGAAGCAGCACTGGTTACCAGTGGCACCGCCACCCTTGAAACGGCGTTGTTTCGTGTGCCTCAGGTGGTGTGCTACAAGACGCCCGTGCCTCGTTTGATACGTTTCGCGTTCAACCATGTTATCAAGGTGCCGTTTATCTCGCTGGTAAACCTTATCGCTGGACGCGAGGTGGTGAGCGAACTGTTTGCCGATCGCTTTACCTATGATAACATTTGTGCCGACCTGCGCTCGTTGTTGCCTGGTGGCAACCGTCGCGCCACTATGCTTGAGGGCTATGACGAGGTGTTTAAGGCCTTGGGCGACACCTCGGCACCTGATAATGCGGCCCAGCAAATGATTGCGCTTTTGCAGAAAAAGAAATAAGAAAAGCACGTTGAAAAACAAAACGTTAAGATAAATAGAAAGGACTATATCAAGATGAAAGACGAATTGTTGACATTGATAAAAACGCGTCGCAGCTGTCGTAAATATACAGCGCAACAGGTGAGCGACGAAGCACTGCACAGCATCACCGAGGCGGGCCTCTATGCGCCATCAGGACATGGCAAGCAAGACCCCGTGATTGTGGTAGTGCAAGATGAAACAATGAAGGCCCAACTGGTGGCTATGAACGCTGCCGTGATGGGCGTGAGTTCGAACCCTTACTATAATGCACCCACCATTATCTTGGTGTTTGCATCGGCCGATAACCCCAACGCTTTTCAAGACGGCTCGTGCGTTCTTGAAAACATGATGCTGGCTGCCCATGCCGAGGGGCTGGCCTCGTGCTGGATAAACCGCGAGCACCAAATGTTTCTTACCGATGAGGGCAAGGCGCTGATGCAGAAGATGGGTCTGCCCGAAGGTATGATAGGCATAGGAGCCTTGTCGGTGGGTTATGCCGATGGCCCCTTGCGCGAGGCCGCTGAACGCAAAGAGGGTCGTGTGTTAACGTTTAAATAATACGATCCTGTATAGAAATAAGGAGAAAAAATAATAGGCTTGCCATAATATACGGCAAGCCTATTATTTTTTATGATATTGTTTACAATTATCTTTTAACAATCATCTTCTTACGCCATCATGATGAGCACGGTGTAGAGATATACCACGGCAGCGGGGAACGCCATGAGCGACGAGTCGAAGCGGTCGAGCATACCACCATGTCCGGGCAGTATCTTTCCGCTGTCTTTGATGCCGATTGTGCGCTTGAAGAGCGACTCAACTAAGTCGCCCCAGGTGCCGAAGAACACCACTACCAGTCCGAGCCCCATCCATCCAGGGATAGACAAAATGTGTCCGCCCTCGTTGCTGTTCGCAATGTGGCCTACAAGGGCTGCTACAGCCAGCACCAGCAGTCCGCCACCGATGCTTCCCTCCCAGCTCTTTCCTGGGCTTACACGCGGAAACAGTTTGTGTTTGCCTAAGAGCGATCCGCTGATGTAGGCACCCGTGTCGTTAGTCCACAAGAAGATGAAGATGCTCAGAGGCAGCAGATAGTCGTACACCACAGCACCGCTCTCGTTGCGGAAGGCCACCACGTTAATCATTGAGAAAGGCAGCGCAATGTAAAGCTGCGACAGCATGGTATATGCCCAGTTGTTAATGGGGTTAGAGGCCTTGGTGTACAGCTCGCTGATAAACAGATATACGATGGTGAGCAAATAGGGTATAAACACCGCCGAGGGTGTTATCTCGCTGCAGTAGCCCGCAAAGGCAATGAACAGGTAGGTGCCTGCCGCCGTGGTGATGAAGCGGTTTACGCTAACGTCTTTAATGTTGTTGACAAGGCCCGTAAACTCCCATACCGAGAGCGCTGTTACCAGTGCGAACAGAAACATCATGGCCTGTGGGCGCAAGAAGCTTACCACCACTGCCACCACGAAGATAGTGCCTGTGATGGCACGCGTAATCATGTTTTTAAGTTTATCGCTCATATTGCTCAACCTTTTTTATTATTCGTTAGTGTCGGCGTCGGCGTTCTTGTTGTCGGCCGGTGCTTCGTCGTTTTCTTGCTGTGCCTTCAGCTGTTCAGCCTTGGCGCGCTCGTGTTCGGCTTGCGCCGCTTTCACCTCATCGGGCATATCTTCCAGCTTGGGGGCATTGTCTTCCATTATTTCTTGAGAGCGGCTCTGCCATGGGCGCTTGCCGAAGATGTTTTCTACATCATTAGCATATATTACCTCGCGGCTAAGCAGCAGTTCGGCCAACTGTTGGTGGCCTTCGGCATGCTCTTTCAGCAAGTCTTTTGCACGAGCATATTGCTCATTAATCATCTTCAGCACCTCGTCGTCAATAATCTTTGCTGTGGTTTCAGAGTAGGGACGCTGGAACTGATATTCTTGATTGTTGTAGAAACAAATGTTAGGCAGCGTGTCGCTCATACCTGCATAGGCCACCATGCCGAAGGCACTCTTTGTGGCACGTTCAAGGTCGTTCATGGCACCTGTCGAGATATGTCCTGTGCAAATTTCCTCAGCAGCACGTCCGCCCAGCAGCGAGCACATCTCGTCTAACATCTGCTCTTTGGTGGTTATCTGTCGCTCTTCGGGCAGATACCAGGCAGCGCCCAGGGCGCGTCCGCGCGGCACAATGCTCACCTTTACCAGCGGGTTGGCATGCTCGCAGAACCACGACACGGTGGCGTGGCCAGCCTCGTGCAGGGCAATGGTGCGTTTCTCGTCGGCCGTCATAATCTTGGTTTTCTTTTCAAGGCCACCAATGATACGGTCAACGGCATCGAGAAAGTCTTTCTGTCCTACGGTTTTTTCGTTACGACGTGCTGCTATCAGCGCAGCCTCGTTGCACACGTTGGCAATATCGGCACCCGAGAAGCCCGGTGTTTGCTTTGACAAGAAGTCGATGTCGACGGTCTCATCGGTTTTTACAGGGCGCAGATGCACCTGGAATATTTCTTTACGTTCGGGCAGGTCGGGCAGGTCGACATTGATCTGGCGGTCGAAACGTCCGGCACGCAGCAATGCCTTGTCGAGCATATCGGCACGGTTGGTGGCTGCCAAGATGATGACACCGCTGTTGGTGCCGAAGCCGTCCATCTCAATCAGCAAGGCGTTAAGGGTGTTTTCGCGCTCGTCGTTGCCACCCATCGAGGGGTTCTTTGCGCGGGCACGACCCACGGCATCAATCTCGTCGATGAAGATGATACAGGGCGACTTTTCTTTTGCCTGGCGGAACAAGTCGCGCACACGACTGGCGCCCACGCCCACAAACATCTCAACAAAGTCGGAACCGCTCATCGAGAAGAAGGGCACACCAGCCTCGCCAGCTACGGCCTTGGCCAGCAGTGTTTTACCTGTTCCCGGAGGACCTACCAGCAGCACGCCCTTAGGTATCTTACCACCCAGGTCGGTATAGCGTTGTGGGTGTTTCAAAAACTCAACAATCTCTTCTACCTCTTGTTTGGCGCCAGCCTGTCCAGCCACGTCTTTAAATGTGATGCCCATCTCGTTGGCTTTCTCATACATTTTGGCTTTGCTCTTGCCTATGTTGAACACGCCACCGCCAGCGCCACCGCCGTTCATGCGTCGCATCAAGAAAATCCAGAAGAAGATGAGCAAGGCCAGCGGGCCAAACTGCCACAGCAAGTCGGTAAAGAAGTTGCCCTTCGTGTTGTCAAAGCTCACATCGGTTACCTTGCCACGCTGTTGTGCCGAGTCGAGATAAGTGGTAAGTTCGTCAAGCGATCCATACTGTGTTTTTACATAAGGCTTTTTGCCTGTTTGTTGCTGTGTTTTGCCAAACACGTCGCGCACGTTTTGTGGTTTTACATACATACGTGCCACGCCGTCTTGTTTTATCACCTCAACGCTTTTTGCATAGCCTTTCTCTACATATTGTTTAAACTTGGTGTAGGTGGCCGTTTGGCTTGCTGAGGCATCGCCGCCTAAGGCATCGCCACCGCCTGAAAAGAAAAACACGCATAGCGTGATGAGGACGACGGCATAAATCCAGCCCATATTAAATTTTGGCATCTTAGGCTGGTTATTGTCGTTTTGTTGATTTTTGTTTTCTATCATTTCTGTGTTTGGAAAAAATATCTTTATTCCGATTTTTAGGGGTTGTCATTTCTTTAGCTCATACCTGCTGTACGGCTGGCTGAGGGTATGTTGCCCCACACGCTATTTATATAATAAGGTGTAGGGGAGGGGAAGCTGACGATTAGTCGAGGTCGGCAATGTGCTGCAAGTTGGCGTCTTGCCACAGGGTGTCGAGGTCGTAAAACTGGCGTGCCTCGGGCAGGAAGATGTGCACCATCACGTCAACATAGTCGATGGCTACCCACTGGTCGGTGCCTAAGCCTACCACGTTAACGGGTTTCTCGTGCAGATCAATGCGCATGGTGTCGCCTACCGACTCGGCAATGGCCTCTACCTGTGCGGGCGAGTTGCCTTCGCAAATGATAAAATAAGCAGCGATGGCGCCATCGATGCCGCGCAAGTCGGCCACGGTGATGTTCTTACCTTTCTTTTCCTGTATACCTTTTACGATGGTATCAACCATTTTTTGAGTTTGTTCCATTCAGTGTCTTTTCGCTTTATTATGTCAAGTTATTTTTATTGTCTGTTTTGAGGTAGAGCGCCATGTTAAACAGGCGCCGTTACTCGTGCAAAGGTACACCGAAATATCTGAAAACAGTTAAGAACGGCTCTTATTTTGATTTTTTTTAGAAAAAAAACACACAAAATGTTTGTAATTAAAAAAAAACTTGTAACTTTGCACTCGAAATGAAGAGTCATTTGCTTCCTTCATAAGGAGATATTGGGATATGGTGTAATGGTAACACTACAGATTCTGGTCCTGTCATTCTTGGTTCGAGTCCGAGTATCCCAACACTTTTAGCATCTATCCACGGTGATAGATGTTTTTTTATGCAAACTTTTGCATGACATATTGGGATATGGTGTAATGGTAACACTACAGATTCTGGTCCTGTCATTCTTGGTTCGAGTCCGAGTATCCCAACACTTTTAGCATCTATCCACGGTGATAGATGTTTTTTTATGCAAACTTTTGCATGACATATTGGGATATGGTGTAATGGTAACACTACAGATTCTGGTCCTGTCATTCTTGG
>OLGA01000183.1_pt1 | contig 54707 bp, 45 predicted proteins | sample 1604881 | NCBI WGS metagenome assembly OLGA01 (sample SAMEA3888896, study PRJEB22519) | human gut metagenome | biome: human gut; feature: human-associated habitat; material: faeces | place: Denmark | collected 2009 | reverse complement strand
TTTGAGGCGATCAACCTCTGATAATTCAAGTACTTTTATTGGTTTCATAATTCTATTTTTTCTATAAAACGGAAAATGAACCATATTAGTACTGATATATATAAATAATTTAGATCATTTACTTAGATTATAATATATAATATTGTAAAAGCTTGCGAACATCTATCTGTTTTTTATGTTTATTGCCCGATATATTTACCGAGTGGCACATCGTGCCACTGCTTTACATTCAGGTAAAGTTGGCGAGAGCTTGCTCTCGTACGACTTTACCTGAAGGGAAAGTAAGTCGAAGACTCGGTAAATATATCGGGGGTTTTGTTTGTTTTTGTGAAAGCCCTGCCATATATGTTCAACAACTCTCTCCGACAAACTGCAAATTACACTTCTATCACGCCATATTCTGGATGAACCATAAAACAGGCTGTATGAATAAGGAAATGAAGAGGAATGTGTAAAAGAAACAGGAGGATAGTGTAAAGAAAATGTACGGTAGTGTCAAAAAATTGGACAGTCAGGGAAACGTGATTTTTACATAACACATTAAATATCAAGCACATAAACTTTTTGGCACACATTTGGCATAATAATTATTGAAGTTTGCCAGTTGGAATGTTTGTAAAACGATAGACAAGTTTTTGCATAGGCAAGCAGCAAAGCCGAGCAGACAAGATACGAACAAACAAGGAGGTATCAAAATAAGGATATGGATAAAACAACGATAATAGCATCACTTTTTATGCTGAGCGCAATGCAGCAGAGCCAAGCGCAAACAGCGGGCATAAGCATTGACAGTTGCATAGCCTACGCCATAAAACACAGCACGGCGGTAGAAATGCAACGCGTAGAGGCACGACAGGCACGTGCCGACTACCGTTGGGCGAAGGCCGACTTTCTGCCGAGGGTGGGAGCAAACGTAAGCACGCAATGGAGCTGGGGACGTGGCATCAACCCCGAAACCAACGTCTATACCGACGTGACGACGTTTAACAACTATTACAACCTGTATGCCTCGCTCACCGTGTTTGATGGCATGCGCACCGTAAACGCCTTTCGTCAGGCCCGACTGTTGCGTCGCGCCTCTGATGCTGCCATAGCAAAAGCGCGCGATGCCAAAGCCATTGAGGTGATGCAGCTGTATACCGAGGCAGCCTATGCCCAAGCAAGCATAGCCCTGGCAGAGCAAAAGTTGGCCGAGAGCCAGCAACTGCTAAAAGGCACAGAGCGCATGATGCAGTTGGGCACCAAGAGTAGACCAGACGTGGCACAGATTGAAGCACAGGTGGCAGAAGACGACTATGCCCTGACGCATCAACGCAACGAGGCCACCAGCACCATGCTGGCACTGAAGGCAGCCATGAACTACCCTGCCGACAGCACACTAACCATTGTGAGCGACCCATCACTGCTATGGCCAAAGGCGATAACAAGCTACGATGCCGACAACGCTGCCAGCATTAGCAGCACGTTTGAAAGCATCTCGCCCGACGTAGCAACGGCCGTGGCCGACGAGCGCTCGGCACGCTATACCTGGAAGCAACAACGCGGTGCCCTACTGCCCACCCTATCAATAGAAGGTGGCATTAGCACCAACTATTATAAAAATTTATCACAGGGCAAAGCCGCCGTACCCTTCTCTACGCAGATAAAAAACAACCGTGGCGAATATCTTGGCATCAGCCTTTCGATACCTATCTTTAATAGCTCGTCGTGGCGAGCAGCACGGCGCGCCAAGAGCAACTGGCAACAGGCACAACTAAAACTTGACGACACCCGCCGACAGCTACACGACAACATTTTTCAGGCCATAATGGACCGCGATGGATACATGAAAGAACTGGCACAGATGGAGCGCAAGGTGGCAAGCGACTCGCTGGCACACCATCTTAACATGCGCAAGTATGACGAAGGCATGCTCTCTACCTTCGAGCTACACACCTCGTCGCAAACGCTGCTGCAAAGTAAGATTAAACGCCTACAAATGCAAATGCTTTTAGGCATCAAGCAACGATTGGTCGACTATTACAAGGGCTCTTTAAAGTTTGAATAGCGTTTAAGCGCATTGTGAATTAGGCAAAGCCCATTATGAATTATGAATTAAGAATTATGAATTAAAATCATGGACATACAAATAAACAAACCTCAACACGCCATACCGCGTAAATACTGGGCATGGATAGGCGGTGGCGCAGCCGTAATAGCGCTACTGGGTTGGCTGGCCTTTGGTGGTCTGGCCGATACACAGAGTGTAGAACGTCGCGGACTGAGCATAGGCGAGGTGCAGCGCAAGCAGTTTAACGACTATATGAGCCTTGACGGTACGGTGGTGCCCGTGAGCGTGGTGCAAATCAGTCCTGAAGAGGGCGGCATCGTGATGGAGAAGGTGGTAGAAGAAGGAGCAAAGGTGCGCAAAGGCGACGTCATCGTTCGACTAAGCAACTCAAACCTCGATCTGCAGATCCTTAACGCTGAGAGCGAACTGGCCGAGAAGCAAAACATGTTGCGTAACACGCAGATAAGCATGGAGCAAGAGGCACTAACCAACCGCAACGACCAGCTGCAACAAGATATGGAGGTGAAGCGCAATAGACGTAAAGCAGCCCACATGGAGACGCTTTATAAGGAACAGCTTATCTCGCGCGATGAATATCTTGAGGCGAAAGAAGACTATGAGTTGGCGCAGAAGAAGCACACCCTCATAGGAAAGCGCATCTCGCAAGACGCTAAATATCGTAAGGCACAAACAGAACAGATGACCGACAACCTCGACAACATGCGCCGCAACCTTGAGATGGTGCGCGAGCGTAAGGCGAAACTCAACATTTGCTCGGCTATAGATGGCGAAGTGGGGTCGCTCGACGTAGAACTGGGACAGAACATTGCGCCAGGACAAAAAATAGGCGTGGTGAACGACATGACCGACTACAAAATACAGGCCATGTGCAATGAGCACTACATAGACCGTGTGCACAAAGGGCTGACGGCCAACTTCTCGCAGAATGGCAAAACTTACGCCGTGACGGTGAGCAAGGTGTATCCCGAGGTGAAGGATGGGCGCTTCAAAATAGAACTGCGCTTCACAAACAAACGACCCGAGAACATACGCACGGGTCAGACCTACTATCTCGACCTACAGCTCGGCGCCTCATCGCAAGCCCTCGTCATTCCTAAAGGCACATTCTTCAGCACAACAGCTGGCGCGTGGATCTTTGTACTCGACAAGAGCGGAAAGAAAGCTTATCGACGAAAGATAACGCTGGGTCGACAGAACCCAAAATTCTATGAGGTGATTGAAGGTCTGGAGGCTGGTGAAAAGGTGATAACCAGTGGGTATGAAGGATTTAAGGAGAGTGAGACTTTAAAAATTAGATAAAAAGCCCCTCCCCCTCGCAGCCCTTTGGGCTGCTCACCCCTCCCCCTATGGAGGGGAGTGATATGCTTGACCAATAGCGTTTTTTGAGAGGATTTTCCTTGAAGAGAGATTTCCTTGACAATCTATAGACAAGTAAAGCAAATCTCCTTGTTTACTCGTTCGCTCGACTTTGCCGCTTGTCTAAGCAAGAACTCGTTAACTAACAGCATGTCAAAGACATGTGAAACTTAAATATTATAAAAACATAAGATTATGAGTTTTGAAATTAAAACCATTAAGTCGTATTTCACGTTTCTGTCGCGAAACAAGACTTACACGTTCATCAACGCGCTGGGATTTTCGCTTAGCCTGATGTTTGTAATCATCATCAGCCAGTATGCTAAACAAGAATATGAAGTGGACAAGTCGATAGACAAAGCCGACCGCATATTCTCCGTAGGCATGAAGTTTGGCGAAGAGTTTGCTGCTGCAGACCAGTATATAGAGGGAACGCACTGGCGCGTGCAACGAATACTGAACAAGATGCCGGGCGTAGAGATGACCTGTGGAGCAACTATGGTGCAAAGCGACATCATGGGACCTACGGGCGACATGGTGATGACCGACATTATGTTTGCCGACTCTACCTTCTTCCGCATGTTTTCTATCCCCGTGGTTGAGGGCGACCGCAACCATGTGCTCGACCAACCTAACGCGGTGGTGGTGAGCGAGGCCTATGCCCGCAGGATGTTCGGCAATGTAGACCCCGTGGGGCGCCCTCTCTATTTTGAAGACGACACCACGAAGACATCGCCCATGCGCGTGACAGGCGTGTTCACATCTACTGAAGGCACATCGTTCAAGCCTACAGACATGATAACACGCTTCGAGCTGGTAAAGTCGTTTAACACCTCGCTCACAAGCGAGAATATGAACAACGCTACTGGCTCAAACGTGTTCCTCTTGGCCAAAGAGGGCGTAGACCTGACAACAAAGGAGGCGCAACTTGACAAAGTGCAAAGAGATGGTGGATTCTGGATTTATCAGTCAAAGAATGCTGTAAAGACGAAGGTGGTAAGATTTTCTGACCGTTATTTCTCCAAATTCCAGGCCTCAAACGGCACAGGTGTGGAGAACGCACGACGTGGCGACAAGAAGATTGTAAACATCTTGTTTGCCGTGGGTCTCGTCATCCTGGTGTTCTCTATCATCAACTATATAAACCTCACCGTAGCGCAAGCATCAACACGTGCCAAGGAGATGGCCACACGCCGACTGGTGGGTGCGCAGCGCACAGGCATCATGACACGCCTCATTGCTGAGAGCATGCTCATGTGTCTGCTGTCGCTCGTCGTGGGCGTGGTGCTGACGGTCGCTGCCCTACCCTACGCTGCACAGTTGCTGAACACCACCATGGAGCAATCGGCACTGTTCACACTGGGCAACATCCTCATGGCCATCGCGTTTGTCGTGGTGGTGGGCGTGCTGTCGGGCATCATTCCTGCCGTAGTTATCTCTCGCGCTAAGCCTATCGACGTGGTACATGGCACCTTCCGCATGAAGATGAAAATGCGGTTCAGCAAGGTGTTCATCGTGTTTCAAAACATCATGACCATCATGATGATAGGCTGCGCCTTGACCATGGTGTTGCAAGTAAGACATCTGCTAAACGCGCCATTGGGCTACAACCACGAGCATGTGCTCTCACTGCCGGCATCAGATGATAGCACACAGTTGGCCAACTACACCGCCGAACTACGTAAGATGACTTGTGTAGAGAACGTGTCGTTATGTATGGGACACCCACTGAACGGAGGCAACAACAATACAGTGACCTATGACGACGGCAAGACGCTGAGCTTCCAGATAATGTATGGCGACGAACATTTCATGCCGCTGCTGGGCCTACACCTCTTGCGCGATAACCATGTGGATGACGAAGAGGGCGTGTTTGTGAACCGACAGACGCTGCGCGAACTGGGGCTACCGCTTGATGCGAAATATATCATGATACGAGATGAACGCGTGCTGGTGCGTGGCGTGCTGGCCGACTTCCACATTCGGGGCATTATGGATGAGCAACATCCTGTGCTTATATATATTCAGAAGAACATTAAGTGGCCGTGGGCAATATTGGTGAAGGTGAACGGCGATGAGACTGAAGCTTACAACAAGATTAATGACCTGTTTAAGGTAACATTCAAACACGACGTCTCTGACTTCACTAACTATCCATACCTCGACCAGGGCATTCGCTACATGTACAGTCAGGCCATACGCATGTCTACCATCGTGACGCTGTTTGCTGCCATCGCCATCATCATATCGCTGCTCGGACTGGTGGCCATGAGCACCTATTTCATTCAGCAACGTCGCAAGGAGATAGCCATACGCAAGGTGTTTGGCAGCACATCGCGACAGATTCACATGCGACTGCTGCGCACATTCATGCTCTATGTGGTCGTGGCATTCGTGCCAGCGGTGCTCCTCATACACTATTTCATGACCGACTGGCTCTCAACCTACTCTTACCGCATCGACTTGGCATGGTGGATATATCTCGTGGCGGGCCTCTTCTGCCTCGTCGTGTCGCTCATCGCTGTAATGACACAAAGCTATAAGGCGGCGAATGAGAACCCGGCGGGGAATGTGAAGGCGGAATAGGAAAGTGAAAAGTGAAAAACGAAAAGTGAAAAGTGAAAAATTAAAATGGTAAAAAAAATGATAACAATAACCAACCTTTCAAAACATTTCCGCACAGAAGATGTGGAAACAATAGCGTTAAACAATGTGTCGTTCGAAGTGAAGGACGGCGAGTTTGTAGCCATCATGGGACCGTCGGGTTGCGGCAAGTCGACCTTGCTTAACATCCTCGGACTGCTCGACAACCCCACGTCGGGCACCTATCTGCTGGGCGACCGCGACGTGTCGCAGCTGCGTGAGCGCGACCGCACCAACGTGCGCAAGGGCGAGATAGGCTTTGTGTTCCAAAGCTTTAACCTCATTGACGAGCTTACGGTGGCCGAAAACATTGAGCTGCCACTCACCTACCTCAACATGAAAACCAGCGAGCGTAAGGAGCGTGTGCAACAGATCATGAAGCGTATGGCCATATCGCACCGCGCACACCACTTCCCACACCAGCTCAGTGGTGGCCAGCAGCAGCGTGTGGCCATAGCCCGTGCCGTGGTGTTTGGGCCAAAACTCATCCTTGCCGATGAACCAACGGGTAACCTCGACTCGAAGAACGGTGCCGAGGTGATGCAGCTACTCACCCAACTAAACCAAGAGGGCACCACGATCATTATGGTGACACATAACGAACATGATGCCCTGATGGCACAACGCACTATCCATCTGTTTGATGGAAAGATTGTTGAACAATAACTTTTATCTATCGTATCGCAAGTTTTTGCTTAGCAACAACTTGCGATACTTTCATTTTCACATTATTACCTTACCACAACCTTCTTTCCGCCTACAATATATATACCAGCGGGCAACTGTACGGTTTGTGTTTGGTGAGCACTGAGCGCCACATTAGCCACACACTGCCCCGCCAACGTATTGATGCGCACCTGCTGCGGTACTGTGGCGGTAAGCAGCAAGGCTCCGCTACGGCTCTGAAGCGTGAGGCCGTGGCTGATGGTTTGCGTTTCAAACGTCTGTATGCCAGAAGGCACACCCGTTAGGTAGAACCAGTTTTCATTTGCACATGTAAAAAATGCTCTACCTAATTCGTCGTCTACCACAAAATAGGAGTTTATACTTTCAGGAAGGTTTAATATAAGAGACGAGTTAGCAAACATAGCTTCGGTAGTCATGCTGTTCGACCCTAATTCTGAGAAGGGCACCTGCACCTCAACATCAGTGGTTACGTTCTTGGGGAAGGTTACCAATTGATCGAAAGTTACATCCTTATGGTTGTTGTCAAACGTGGCGTTGGAGACCATCACTCGGAACATAGTGGTAAAGTCGTCGCCACGGTTAAGGATGCTGTATTTCAGTTTCAGCACATCGTCGTTCACCCTTGGCAACTCTACCCTGTATGAACCATAGTAAGCATTTTCGCGTTCCATCTCGCCATCGGTAGCGTTTGAGGTGACGTTAGTGAGCAAAAAGTCGGGCGTGCCCTGTTCCTTTATAGTAAAGCGTTGTGCCGAAATAATATCGACATTTCCCTGTTTTTCAGGTGTTTGCACCCACAAATAGTGTTGGCCACCAGAAAGCGGCATGCTAAAGCTGCGCGTTATAGTGCCATTGGCTGGCACCGTAACCCATACGCTGGTAAAAGGTTCTTCGGGCTTAGTATCGTTATCGTTTACAAAAACATACAACGAGTTACAATATTCATAATCGCTGTTATTGGTCAGGGTTAGGTCAAAGGTGCTCTCCATATCAGAGAACAGCACTTTACTCTCAAGTATAGCGGTAAGGGGCGTAGGCTGTATGGTGAGCGTGGTGGCGGTGGCTTCTACCACGATAGGGGCTACCGACTGCTGGCAAAGTTTCCACTGATGGCAGCCCTGTGGCTTGTAAATGCCATAGATAACCGTGCGCCCCACGGGGAACACATAGTCGAACACATGCTCGTAAGGAGTGCCATACATAATAGAGCCTTCAGGTGCCGAGATATCAGAGGTCTTAATGGGAGATATGGGCACCAGCTGTCCCTGAGCATCTTTCACGCCAAAAGCCATCGACACGCCAAGCACATCGTTTGAGGAAATATTGCCAAAGGTCATTCTAACATCGCAGGTAAAGGGCTGCTGAGCATTGGCTCGGGTGGTGGTAATATTGAAATGAGCATTATCACTCCATTTATCAACAGACAAGATAGGGAAGTCGGGCAGATCAGTATCGACAATGCCATTATCTTTCTGCAAACCAATAATCATGCTATTTTTTCTGTTATAACCATCGGCAACCATGCCCGATCCTGTTCCTCCCTTTGCGGGGTTCAGTATAGAGATATCAAAGTAGCCATCTTGATAGCCACCCCATCCCCAGTTAACATGGTAGAGGCCACGGCCATCGGCACCATCGAGCACAAACTGGTGTCCGCCATCCGAACTATAGCCACTATACAAAATGGGACGCTGCGCCTGTAGGTCGTTATCGATAGCATCCACCCATTGTTCTAACGTTACGCCAGCACGGTTCACTGTCATAGTGGTGTGTGGGTCGTAGCCAAAAAAGTGGGTCATGGTGTGAGCGGTAACCGTTGCACCCGACGATGGGCCATAATTCATCTTCACTGCCGCGCCACACATCAGCATCAGCTTTGCCACAGCTTCAACATTTTCATCATAGTATTGGCCCTCAAGATATTGCGGCAGCATATTGTCCCAATCAATCTTTTCGCCAGCAGCTATGCCCTCTACGTTCAGGTTATAGGTTTTCGTGGTATAGGCCGGAATATCAGCTTTGAGCACATCGGGCCAGCGATGATACATCATAACCTGTGCCATAGCCGTAGCCACACAGCCAGTAGCACTATGGTTTGTGCCATCAAACATAGGAACGTAAGCATTGAAGGGCCAATCCTGGTTCCACTTTGTATCACCTAACAGTGGTGCCACGATGGGCTGCTGATATGATGATGCACGCAGCGCCTCGGCCTCGCGCACCGTGCTCAGTGCATGGTCGTCGCCCTGAGCCACACGCTGGGCCATTTCTTCATACGAGCGCATGTAATAAACAAAAGCATCGGGCTGACGGCTCATATTGTAACTGCCCGTGAGACTGTAGCCCACAATATCGGGCAAACGGTCGTCGCCCGAGACGATGGTAAAGCCACGGTCGTCGCCATTTTCAAATACATAATAGCTGTCGGCAGTGGGCTGTGCGCCAGGTGCCGCAGCTATCTTGCTCGCCTTCACAGCCTTTTGTGTTAGGCCATCAGGCTGTAGGGCGATGCCCATTTTCAGCGCATGTTGCTGAGCAATCTTCTTGGCTTGCTGCACACTGCGTGGCGTGGCTTGGGCCATACCTATTGCTATAATGAGCAATGAAACGAAGGAAAGGGTGCGTTTAAAATTTCTCATAATTGGTCTTTTGGTTGGTTAATTCGATAAATGTAAACAAAATAGGCAAGCAGAAAAGCGCTGTTTGCTTCTCTACTTGCCTACAAAGATATATATTTTTTGTTAAAAACAACCTGTTAGGTCATTATTTTTTCATCAAGCTAATAGCAAAACCGCCACCAGGAGCCTGTTTAATGTTCAGCACATCACCCTTCTTCACCGTGCGGTGTGTGATAACGTATGCCTGGGGGTTCTTGTCATAAGAAGCATCAGGAGCATCGGCATAGATAGCACACTCATACTTGCAACCCTTATCCAAGAAGTCGAGCTTCAGGCGTGTTTTATGGCCTTCGGCATCACACTTACCACCTACAAACCAGTTGTCAGTACCCTTTGCCTTACGTGCCACAGTTATATATTTGGCAGGCTCGGCCTCAAGATAGCGCGAGTCGTCCCAGTCGCATGCCACGTCGCGGATAAACTGGAAGGCGTCGTCATATTTCTCATAATTCTCAGGCAGGTCGGCAGCCATCTGCAGCGGGCTGTACATGGTGAGGTAGAGAGCGAGCTGACCACAGAGCGTGGTGTGGACGAACGACTTGTTGTTGGGGTTCCACTCGCTGATCTTCGTCACGAAGATGCCAGGAGTATAGTCCATCGGGCCACCCTGCAAACGTGTGAAGGGCAGGATGAGAGTGTGATAATCGGCGCTTCCGCCAAAAGCCTCATACTCGGTACCGCGTGCCGACTCGTTACCCACGAGGTTAGGCCATGTGCGGCAGAGACCTGTAGGACGAACTGCCTCATGGGCATTCACCATGATGTGGTGCTTGGCAGCCTCCTTGATGCAGTAGAGATAATGGTTGTTGGTCGACTGAGAGTAGTGATAGTCGCCACGGGGAATGATGTCGCCCACATAGCCGCTCTTCACAGCGTCATAACCATACTTGTTCATGAGGCTATAAGCCTTCTCCAGATGGCGCTCATAGTTGATCGTAGAGGCACTGGTCTCATGGTGCATCATGAGCTTCACACCCTTTGAGTGAGCATAGCGGTTAAGCTCCTCGATATCGAAGTCGGGATAAGGAGTCTGGAAGTCGAACACATAATCCTTATAATGACCGAACCAGTCTTCCCAACCGATGTTCCAACCCTCAACGAGCACCTCCTGGAGGCCGTTCTTGGCAGCAAAGTCGATGTAACGCTTCACGTTAGCTGTGTTGGCAGGATGCTGTCCATGAGGCTTGCACTTAGTATAGTCGAGGTTATCGAGATGCACAGAAGGCAGGTCGAAGGTGTAGCTCCACTGGCGTCCGCCAGCAATCATCTCCCACCACACGCCACAATATTTTGTGGGATGGATCCATGATGTGTCCTCAATCTTACAAGGCTCGTTGAGGTTCAAGATGAGGTTAGATGCAAGAATGTCGCGAGCGTCGTCGCTCACCATAACCGTGCGCCAAGGCGTGTTGAACGGAGTCTGCACATAGCCCTTCATGCCGGTGGCATCGGGTGTGAGCCACGACTCGAACACCATGTTCTTGTCATCGAGGTTCAGATGCATGGTAGGGTAGTTTATACATGCAGCCTCATGAATGTTGATGTAGAGACCGTCGGCAGTCTTAAGCTGCAGCGAGGTCTGCACACCTGTGGGCGAGAAGGTGGTCTGTGACGAGTTACCTGTAACGGCATCCTTCATCTTTCCGCGAATCTCGCTCATCTTCGAGATTACATGCTCATACTCCTGCGTGTCATAATCGCCCGGGATCCAATAAGCGGAGTGGTCACCGGCCATGGCAAACTGCGTGTGCTCTTCCTTCACCACGATATAGTTGAGCTTCTGCTGCTGCGGGAACTCATAACGCAGACCCATGCCCTCGTTATAAACGCGGAAGCGGATAACGATGTCACGGTTCATTGAAGCCTGGTTAAGGGTCACCGCCATCTCGTTATAGTGGTTACGGATGGTCTTTGTCTCACCCCAAACAGGTGTCCAGGTCTCGTCGAAGGTAGAGGTCTTTTGGTCTTTCACAGTGAAACCGTCCATGAGGTTCTGCTCGTTCTGGCCGTTGCTTGCGTGCTTGTCTTTGGCAAGCTCGAGACCAAGGTGCGAAGGTTTCACAACAGCCTTCTTCTTGTAGCTCATCTCATAGGTGGGTCGTCCGTCCTGAAGCCAGAACTTCACACTAACATTGCCGTTAGGCGAGGTTACGGTTTGCGCTCCAGCACCAAGGGCCATAAAGAGAGCAAACGCCGATAATAGTAACTTTTTCATTATTTCTGTTTCGTTATTATGTTTTTGTTTGAATATTGTTTCAATTTGCAAATATAATATTATTATTTATTAGAATACTGTCCACAATATTGATAAATACATATGTATTTATGCAAACGTTAGCCTTTTAAGATAGACGGTAGACGATGCTACGGAGAAACAGTAGAGATTATCAAGGCATTAAGGGAGTGTTATCTCAATAGTTTTTCAAGGTGCTCAACCAAGATGGTTTCGCGTTTTAAGACGATTAGTTGTTCGTTGTGCATGAGATGCAGTTCGTCAGAAACTGCCCTACGGCTTTCGTTCAGTTCGTGGGCCAACTGCTCCATACGAATATTGATGCGTTTGCTGCCCGTGTGTGTAAGACAGTGGTTCAGGATAAAACGTATGATGCGAGGGCGTGTGGCAGCGGGCGTATGGTGCCATGGTGTGTGTGCAAAGCGCTGCGCCTGTGCACAGATGGCGTTAAGAAGATTGATGTGAAACACCTGATAGCGGGCACACATCTGCATAACATCGTTTTTGTCGATACTCAGTAACAGGCACCCCTCGTGTGCCGTGAAAGTGCGGGTGTGACGTGTGCTATGTCCAAACAGGTGTTCGGGCTGTATAATATATGGTGCTTGCAGCGCCTCTTCTACACTATAACGTCCATCATCAGGGCGCGAGCATACCCGCATAGCACCGTCGGCCACGATGGTAAGCCGTGTGCAGGGTTGCCCTTCTTCGGCCACCACCTCTTTTTCGGCACAACGGTGTATACCGAGTGTGAAGGCAGTGGTAAGTTCGGCAATGTCGGCACGCGTCATACCTAAGAACAGTGGCAACGATGTCAGCAGTTCAATGTTTGATGAAGAGGTGTTTGCTTTCATCATCTTTTTATATTTAAACTAACATTCTACCCCTCTCTCTCTTCTACTTCTCTCCTACGATTTTCCCTTGCATTGATGGCGAATACCATACTTTGTAGTTGCCCTTCTCGTCGGCATAAATGAAATAAGCCATTAGTTTAGGGTTACGTTTCAGCACCTCTTTGGCCTTCTCAATACCCATCACCATAAACGATGTGGCATAGGCGTCGGCCACAGCGCAACGATCAGCTAAGACAGTGGCCGAGAGCAAGCTATGCTGCACAGGGAAACCTGTATGTGGGTCGATGGTATGCGCATATTTCTTACCATCTTTATAATAAAAGTTGCGATAATTGCCACTGGTAGCCATTGCCTTATCAGTAACGTTCAGCACGGCCTGCAGCTCTTGGTTCTGGTTAAGCGAGTCGTCAGAAGGTTTTGTTACACCTATCTTCCAGGGCAGGCGTCGGTCGCTGATACCACTGGTCACCACCTCGCCACCAATCTCAACCATAAAGTTGGCTACCCCCTTGCGGCGCAACAGATCGGCCACCATGTCGCAGCCATAACCTTTAGCTATAGCGCCACAATCAAGAGTGGTGCGTGGGTCGGCCTTCTTCACATGTTTATCAATAAGTGTTACACGTTTGTAGCCCACAAAGGTTTTAAGGCTATCAACCATAGATTTGGTGGGTAGCTGTCCGTTCTTGAAGCCGAAGCCCCAAGCATTTACCAGTGGTGCTACGGTAATGTCGAAGGCACCATTGGTATCGTTAGATATCTTTTCAGCCAGAGTAAACACGTCGGTAAACATATCATTTACCTCAATATTTTGATTATTATTTACACGAGTGATAACCGACTGCTTATTAAACATTGACAGCGAGGCATCAACCTTGTTCAGCTCGGCTAATATCTCGGTATTCAGGTCGGTGTCATACTGATACGTAATGTGATATATCGTGCCGAAGATATAACCTGTGTTATGCTGATAAGGGGTATTGCGCTGATGGCGTATAATAAAAATAGTGCCTAATAGCAGAAAGAGCAGGAAGGGCAACTGTAAACCCCACTTTATTTTTTGTTTGTTATCCATGTTATCCTTATATATTATTTAATGTGTATGTGCTCTTATACAATGTATGTGCGTGAGGGTGTGAGGAGGGAGTATGCCCGTTAAATCTCGATAATGACATTGAAGGTGCCTCCCAAACGGGTATCGCCCTGTTTGCCAAAGCCTGGTATATACCACGTGTTGCCAGCATAGCCATCGTTATGCGCCAGGCGACGACGATAACGCAGACTCCAGCCCAAACGCAGTGGTCCAATTATTTTAGCGTCAACGCCCACTACAGCCTCCATCCAGTGGCAATTACACTTTACGTCTTCAAGACGGTATCCAGCATCGTCGCCCCACACGGGGTCTTTAATGCCAGTGGTATAGGCATCATATTTGTAAGAGGTAAAGGCGTATCGCAAGCCACCATATACGCGATAGTCGTCGTGTTTGTTTTTTAGCAGATTATAGTCGAGTCCCACACGAAAATAAGGAGCCGAGGTTTTGTAGGCCATGCCTGTGGTTACATTTTCGGCATCGGCCTTACCATAACCCAACTCGACGACTGGAAAGAACTTGTCTTTCAGGTTTACGCGCAAGGCAGCTTCATATTGGCCATAATCGCTGAAGGCAAGCTGTGCCACACCTACCACATCGGCCGACACTGCTACGCCACGAAACAGTGGCACGGTATCGGCAGGCTGCACGATATGTTTCTTTTGCTGTGCTTGGGCGCCTATGGCGGGCACCAATAGCAACAGGTTACTGGTGAGCACGCTTAAGATAAATGATGAGATGCGCTTGGGCGTCGTTGTATGTAACATAGCTGTTGTTAATGGTTACTTTTTCCACCTTGTTGGTGGTATATCTCACATCGGTGATATTGTGGAACATGATGGGGCTGCAGTCTACCGACTCAAAGTGTGGCATATTGTCCTTCACAATAGTTATATGGTCGATAGTGTGCGTTTTATCCTCATTCAGAAAGTCGAAGATGTAAACATCCTCGGCGTGGTTATAGCTCATGGGTAGCTGTATGCTGTCAACGTCGCACACGCGGTTCACCAGCACCGAGTCGTTGCCATCGGCACGGGTGGTTGACACAGTGAGCGTGTCGGCCACCTTCTCACCATTGTCGCCAAACTTACAGGTGCTCATCACGCGGCTGTTCAGGGGACAATCGATAGAAGAGCAAGCTGCCACCATCAGCGCCCCACACAGAGGCAGTAATAAATGTTTTATTTTGCGCATCGCAGAGTTTTTTCTATTTGATAGTCGTTGCGGTTCTGTGACGAACGGCTCACCAAGTCGCCAATAAAGCCCGCCAAGAACAGCTGCGTACCAATCATCATCATTGTGAGAGCAATGTAGAAGTAGGGCGAATCGGTAACCAGACGCTGGGGTATGCCATGCGCTAAGCACCACAACTTGTCGGCACCAATAATGAAGGCCGACACAAAGCCAATGAGGAACACGAAGGTGCCCAAAAAGCCGAACACGTGCATAGGCTTCTTTCCAAAGTTGCTCAAGAACCAAAGGGTGATGAGGTCGAGATATCCATTGAAGAAGCGATTTAAACCAAACTTTGATGTGCCATACTTACGAGCCTGGTGGTGCACCACCTTCTCGCCAATCTTGTCGAAGCCAGCGTTCTTAGCCAGATAAGGGATATATCGGTGCATCTCGCCATACACCTCGATGTTTTTCACCACATCGCGGCGGTAGGCTTTCAGGCCACAGTTAAAGTCGTGCAGATTGTGTATGCCGCTTATCTTACGCGCTGTAGCGTTGAACAGCTTGGTGGGAAGCGTTTTCGACAGCGGGTCGTAACGTTTCTGCTTGTAACCCGATACCAGATCGTAGCCTTCTTCTACAATCATGCGGTAGAGAGCTGGTATTTCGTCGGGCGAGTCTTGCAAGTCAGCATCCATCGTAATCACCACATCGCCTTGTGCCTCTTTAAAGCCACAATACAGGGCTGGGCTCTTTCCATAGTTGCGGCGAAACTTGATGCCTTTCACGTTTTCCGACTTGCTACTTAGGTCTTCAATCACCTGCCACGAGTGGTCGGTAGAGCCATCGTTAACAAATATCACTTCAAAACTAAACGCGTTGGCTTTCATCACACGTTCTATCCACTTGTAAAGTTCGGGAAGCGACTCTTCCTCATTATATAAGGGCACTACAATCGAAATATCCATTTTTATATCCTTTTTATTTTATTATGTTATAGGGTTTATAGGGTTGCGTTATTGTTTCATTGTTTTTCTACACAGGGCGGCCACAGGAAGCGACAGCACAAAACCCACAAAGATGTTTTGCATCATAAAGGTGAAGGCCCACTGCACGGGGCTGATATTCTGCACCATCTCGGCAGCCGCTTTCAGTTCGGCCACCGACACACCAGCCTGACGGTAAGCGGGCGTTATGGTTTGTAGGGTATCGTTCAGCATCATGGCAAAGGTGCCATGGTCGAAAAATTTGAAAAACACAAACTGGGCCACGGCAAAAATAAGCGAGGCGTAAAAGAAGGTGTAAACGCAATACAGATAAGCGCGACGGAAGGAGATGATGCCATCGAGGGCATAATTGCGAAAGGCACATAGACGCCAACCCAGCACAAAGGGAATCGTTATGGCCAACAGGCTGCCTATGCCGTTTTGCGGAACGTATACTGTAAACAAGAAACTGGCTATCCACACCAATGCCATCAACGCTCCATCTTGGCGAGCAAAGGCTCTAAGCTGCACTACTTCTTCTATTCGTATCATCAATATAAATATGTGTATTATAAAACGTATGCAAAGTTACAGCAAAGGCATGGTAAAACAAAATAAAATGAAACATATTTTTGGCTGGCAAAGGGTTAAGGATGTGTAAAAATGATTTACCGTTGCCACGCCCCTACTATCTTGAGCGTAACAACGGTAACTGATAAATTATATTTATGATTGGGCGTTTTAACCCACTCACGGCTTACTTAAACTCTTCTGTCTTAATTTTGATTAAGCACTCGTCACCGCTTTGGTCGCCTTTATAGCAATAGGCTATGCCCTTACCAGCCTTCTTACATTGCTGTATCAGCTGCTTAGATGTAGGATCACTATCCAGCGATTCTTTTATCGATTTCTTTATTTCATCTTTACTTTCATTCAGCGCATCAATCGAATACATATCTTCGTTTACCGACACATCATACACCAGGTAAAGGCCCTTCAGGTTGATGTCAACAATCGACATACCTTTCTCTATCTCCATAGGCAGCTGGGGCTTAAACATCTTTACCTGTGTTTCAAGATAATCCATGGGGGCATCGTCGGTATCAGGAGCCTTCTCAGCCTTCATCAGCTCGTCATAAGTCAGCGTTAAAGTGGCTGTCTCGCCACTGGTCTTACCTTTATATATAATGCGCATGCCCGACTTTGCTTCTTTCAGCAAGTCGATCATTTCTTTCATATCACCATCAGCGGTTTTCACCATGGCTACAGCCGACGCCTTCATCTGGTCGGGCATTGTTTTCAGCACATCAGCCTTTATTAATTCTTCGTTCAAGCTAAACTTCATCACCATCACATTATCACTTTCGTCATAAGTAAAAGAGGTGAGTTCGCCCATCTCGCCAGCTGATATAGGACACTCTTTATTAGCTTGTTCAATGGCTTTCTTCAACTTTGCCGTCTTGTCACCACAAGCGCTGAAACACGCTACCAAAACAACCAGAAACAGCACACGGCCCAAGTTTTTTATTTTCATTTGCATTGTTTTCTACCCTAATACGTGTCGGGCGCAACTGTTAGTTAATAAATTTTGATTTTCAGCTCAACAATAGGTCGGCTTAGATATCTGCAAAAGTAACAAAAAATAATGAACCACCCCACCCTTCACATTGTTTTTTTTAACGAAAGGCAGAAAACATGAATATAAAACCGAAAGGATATTAATAATACACCCAACTATTACACCAATAGAGCAAATCAGCAGTACCCTCCCAAACAGTTCTGTCATCTACATAGCGTGTTCCATCTTTATCTGTAGAAACTAAGCTACAGTCATTTGTGCTCCATATAATACTATCGTATTGTATAACAGAACTATTATCAAGTGTAATTAGTAAACTTTTATCAGTCCACTTCATATTTTTAATTCGGAAAGATCGCTTCACATTTTCTTTCGTCACAGCATACGTACCATCTTTTGTTATTTCAAGTTGCTCATTCTTACACAACGTTGTGTCATTGTCGGCATTTATCATGCATCGCCTGTTCCAAGTGCTATTTAAAACTAAATCTAATTGATACGGAGTCAGTTTAGAAAAATCCATTCTCTTCAGCCCCTCTTCTTGAAAATGCAGGTAAGCACGATCGCTGTAATTAAACTTAAAACCTGTTTCTTCGTCATTATTAGAACACGATGTTAAACTTATCAAAGAAGCACAAATCACCAAACATAACGATAATAAATATTTCATTGTTTTCATCTTGCTATCTATTTTTATTCAATTTAGTATTTCTTATTAAACCACCTACTGCACCAACGATATGAATCATCCGAGTTCCACCAACCGATTTTAGTATCTATATAGTGTGTACCATCTTTACTTGTAGACATCAATTCACAATCAGACGTACTCCAAAAGATACTGTCGTATCGTATAACAGAGTCGTTATCAAGGGTAAAGAGCACGCATTTATCATCCAGTTTTACGTTTTTAACTCGATAATAATATCTCTCCTTTTCCTTTGTTAATATATAGGTAGCATCTTGTGTTATTTCAATCAAATCTTTACGATTCAACGTAGTATCATTATTGGCGCTAATTATCCACTGCCTACTCCAAATGCCATTTAACATCAAATTCACATCTGCTTGGGTCATCTTTGAAAAATCCCACCTCATTTTTCCCTTTGCCTCAAAATACTGATAAGCGAGCTCAGTGTCACTAACAGCGTCATCATTGTTATCATCTGAGCAAGAGGTCAAACAAAACATGAAGGAGAAAAACGCCAAAATAAACGATAAATTAATATGAGTTGGTATTTTTTTATCAACAGTGTAAATCACTTGGTCAACTAAACTTTGTGCAAAAGCCTGACAGGTAATTATATATAAAAACAAACCAAATAATAAACTTTTATTTTTCATAATTACTTGATAATAACAGGTTAATTGTTGTTATACATAGCACATCTTTTAGGGTGTATAAACACCTTTCAAAACAATAGAACTCAACATATTATACAGAGATGTATATGGGTTAAAGCATGACCTCCTTTCATATAAAACATAAAGTCAATTATTAGATATCATTACATCACACAAAATATAAAGGATTATACAAGAAATATTTTTTAATTTTATTTGCAAATATACGCATTTTTCAAAAAGGTAATAGTCTTTCCCCCAGAAAATAATATATATTAACACATAATCTCATACACCATATTTATAAGAAAAACATAGTTGCAAAAAAGGGATTGAATGGGCCACAATTCTACATTGCATATTTATTCATTTTATTGCATATTTATACAACATTGGAACCATCTTCTATAAGGCATCAAATTACAATGTGAAAGCATTGGTTTCAGGTTGTAAAACCCATGCTTTCACAGCCTAAAATGCGGCATATCACAAGGTGAAATGGGGCATTTCAGAAACGAGAAGTATCAACTTTGAAAACTGAAAGCAAACAGCACCGATTTAACTTCGGATTGTAACATTTTTTACATTTATTATACTAATAAACGTAAATACGCAGATTTGCATATTTATACATTTTAATCATATCATAACACATTTCAATCATACGATAACATATAGAAAAAGGCAATACTAATGGAAACTGAACAACGGTTAACGGTTTTTAACGCGCATAAAAATACTTTTTCCTATGTTTCATTTGTGACATTCGTTTTTTTTCAGTTACTTTGCAAGAACATAAGATATAACTAAAAACATATTACTTATGACAAACTTAACAGACACAGAAAAGCTGTGTGGTTTGAAACGTGCCGACTTTCAAACCACAATAAACGGAAAGAGCACCGATTTGTTCTTTCTGAAGAATAATGCCGGCAACGTAGTAGCCATCACAAATTATGGCGGAGCCATCGTTGCTATCATGGTACCTGACAAAGATGGCAAACACGCTAACGTTATTCAAGGACACGACAATATTAAAGATGTAATAGAGTCGCCCGAGCCTTACCTCTCAACCTTGATAGGCCGTTATGGCAACCGCATCTGTAAAGGCCAGTTCCAGTTGCACGGCAAGCATTATCAGTTGCCCATCAACAACGGTCCCAACAGTTTGCATGGCGGAAAGAAAGGCTTCAACGCCAAGGTTTGGGACGCACTGCAGATGAACGACAGCACACTGGTCTTAAAATATGTAAGCCCCTATGGCGAGGAAGGCTTCTCAGGCGAGGTGCGCGTCACTGTAGTATATTCGTTTAACGACGACAACGAGTTGGGCATAGAATATATGGCCACAACAAACAAGAAAACCATCATTAACCTTACAAGCCACGGTTTCTTCTCACTGGCAGGCATTGCAAACCCCACCCCCACCATCGACAATTTGGTTTGCCAGATTAATGCCGACTATTATTTGCCTATCAATGAAACCTCAATTCCTACTGGCGAAATACGCTTTGTAAAAGGCACTCCCTTCGATTTCAGACAACCCAAAACTGTGGGACAAGATATTGATGCCAACAACGAACAGATAAAGAACGGTGCCGGATACGACCACTGCTTTGTGCTAAACAAAAAAGAAGAAGGCGAACTGAGCTTTGCTGCCAAGATTACCGAGCCCATAAGCAGACGCACCATGGAGGTGTTTACCACCGAGCCTGGCGTACAGGTTTATACCGACAACTGGGCCGATGGCTACAAAGGTCAGAACGGAGCCACCTTCCCACGTCGCAGCGCCATCTGTTTCGAGGCACAACACTTCCCCGACTCGCCCAACCACCCCTATTTCCCCTCTGTAGTGCTCGAGCCTGGTGGTCAATATACGCAAAAAACCATCTATCGCTTTGGTGTAGAGGCATAACTGCGTATCATTCGAAACGAAGTAAATACACATTAACATTAATAAAACCAAAATCAAAAAACAAAAGAAATGGGAAATAACTCAACAAAACAAAGTAGCATCATTGCCATTATTGTGATGATGTTTCTCTTTGCCATGATTTCGTTCGTAACCAACCTGGCAGCACCCTTCGGCCTCATCTGGGGCAACCAGTATGCTTGGGCAGGAATGATGGGCAACATGATGAACTTCTTGGCTTACCTCTTTATGGGTATTCCTGCTGGTATCATGCTTACAAAGATTGGCTACAAGAAAACTGCCATCCTGGCAATGGCCATCGGCTTTATTGGTCTTGGCGTGCAGTATGTATCAAGCATCGTTGGTGCCGACACCGTAGCCATCACTATTAAGGGAGAGGCCATCATGCTTAACCTTGTTATCTACCTGATTGGTGCTTTCATCTGTGGCTTCTGCGTATGCATGCTTAACACCGTTGTTAACCCCATGCTTAACCTGCTGGGTGGCGGTGGCAACCGTGGTAATCAGCTTATCCAGACGGGTGGCTCGCTCAACTCGCTTTCAGCTACCCTCACCCCTCTCTTCGTGGGTGCCCTCATTGGTAGCGTAACCAAGGATACCGCCATGAGCGACGTTTCTCCGTTGCTGTTCATTGCTATGGGCGTGTTTGCAGTATCAATCATCATCATTGCTTTCGCAACCATTCCTGAGCCACACCTCCAGAAAGAAGGAGAGAAGAAGGAAGTTATGGAGCACTCTCCGCTCGCATTCCGTCACACCTTGCTTGGCATCATTGCTATCTTCTTCTATGTAGGTATTGAGGTAGGCATCCCTTCACAGCTCACCTTCTATTTGGCACAGCCCGTGTCGGCTGGTGGCGTAGGTCTTGCTAACGGTGCTGCTATTGGTGGTGCTATCGCTGCCATCTATTGGATGCTGATGCTTGTAGGACGCTTCTCAAGCTCTATCATCAGTGGAAAGGTATCTACACGTTCACAAATGCTTTTCGTTACAACAACAGCTATCGCACTGCTGCTTATCACCATCTTCTTGCCTGGCGACCTTACAATGAGCATGCCCGCATATAGCGTTTCAGATGGTTTCATCATGACATCAGGAGTTCCTGTAAAATGTCTGTTTATCGTGCTCTGCGGTCTCTGCACATCAGTAATGTGGGGTGGCATTTTCAACCTCGCTGTTGAGGGTTTGGGCAAATATACAGCAGCAGCTTCTGGCCTCTTTATGACCATGGTTGTAGGTGGTGGCGTTATGCCGTTCATCCAGAACCTCATTGCTAACGAAGCTGGCTACATTGCAAGCTATTGGCTCGTTATCGCTATGCTCGCTTACATTCTCTACTACAGCCTCGTAGGATGCAAGAATGTAAACAAAGACATTCCTGTAGAATAATCAATCACAAAACACACAATGGCTTGCAGCCCGCTACATGCTGGGCAGCAAGCCATTGATATTACTATCGAAGCCCCTTTTTATTACTATATATTATTAATCACACTTAAACACACTTATTATTATGGATATCGAATTCGTAAGAAGCCGTTTTATCAAACATTTTGACGGAAAGACAGGAAATATCTACACTTCTCCAGGACGTATCAACCTTATTGGCGAGCACACCGACTATAACGGTGGTTTCGTGTTCCCCGGTGCTGTTGACAAAGGCATCATGGCAGAGGTACGCCCTAACGGAACAAACACCGTAATGTGCTATGCCATCGACTTGAAAGACCGCGTAGAATTTAAGATTGACGACCCTGAGGGTCCACGCACCAGCTGGGCACGCTATATCTATGGCATCGTACAAGAAATGAAGAAGCTGGGTGTCGACGTAAAAGGTTTCAACACCGCATTTGCTGGTGATGTGCCTTTAGGCGCTGGTATGTCGTCATCGGCAGCCTTAGAAAGCTGCTTCGCCTTTGCTCTGAACGATTTGTTTGGCGATAACAAGGTGAGCAAGTGGGATATGGCGCTGGCCGGACAGGCTACCGAGCATAACTACTGTGGCGTAAATTGTGGCATCATGGACCAGTTTGCCAGCGTGTTTGGCAAAGAAGAGTGCTTGATGCGTCTCGACTGCCGCAGCCGCGAATTTGAATATTTCCCCTTCAAGCCCGTTGGCTATAAGCTGGTGCTGCTCAACTCTTGCGTAAAACACGAGCTGGCAGGCTCACCCTACAACGACCGCCGCAACAGCTGCGAAAACGTTGTGAAACACATTGCCGCTAAGCATCCGGAAGAAAAATTTGAAACACTGCGCGACTGCACATGGGAGCAGCTTGACGAGGTAAGAGCCGAGGTAGGCGAAGAAGACTACAAGCGCGCTCACTTCGTTCTGGGCGAGAAAGATCGCGTGCTGGCTGTATGCGACGCTCTGAACGCTAGCGACTATGAAACTGTAGGCCAGAAGATGTATGAAACACATGAGGGCTTGAGCAAAGAGTATGAGGTATCATGCGAAGAGCTCGACTTCTTGAACGACATTGCCAAAGAAAACGGCGTAACAGGTAGCCGTATCATGGGCGGTGGCTTCGGCGGATGCACCATCAACCTGGTGAAAGATGAACTGTACGATCAGTTTATCGCCGACGCCAAGGCTAAATATTCAGCCAAATATGGCAAAGAGCCTAAAGTTATTGACGTTGTCATCAGCCAGGGTTCGCACAAGTTGTGCTAATACTCACTGAATAAACAATAATAACATGCTATAAATGCTGACTTTTCTTGTAGCGGCATCCTCTACGACATATTGGTAGCAAGATGCCACAACAAGAAAAGTCAGTATTACATCCCCAAAAACTTATAAGTCGACTCATAATGAGTTAACCAATAAACAAAAATAACACATTCAAAGCCTCATCTATATTTAAACATTTTTATTCACCTAAAATTATGAAAGCTTTAAAGAACATGCTGCTTGCAGTAGGCACCATTGCTTTAATGACCACAGCTTGCACTACACAACAAAAAGAACTAACACAGTCGGGACTTGACCCGGCACGTTTCGACACCCTTATCAACAACAAACCCGTAAAACTGTTTGTACTAAAGAATAAAACTGCCGAGGTGTGCATCACCAACTTCGGCGCACGCGTGGTTTCAGTCAGTGTGCCCGATAAAGAAGGACAGTTACGCGACGTAGTATTAGGCTTCGACAACATTTACGAGTATGCCGACAGCGCACATACACCCAGCGACTTTGGCGCAGCCATCGGACGTTATGCTAACCGCATTAACAAAGGCCAAATAACGGTAAACGGCAAGACCATACAGCTGCCCACCAACAACTATGGCCATTGCTTGCACGGTGGCCCTTCAGGATGGCAATACAGCATTTATGAGCCCGTTGCAGTAAACGACACTTGCATAACGATGAACCTTGTTTCGCCCGACGGCGACAACAATTTCCCTGGCACCGTAAAGGCTACCGTAACTTATACGCTCACCAGCAACAACACCCTCGATATGAAGTTTGAGGCAACAACTGATAAAGAGACGGTGGTAAACATGACCAACCACTCATATTTCAACCTCTCAGGCGACCCCACAAAGCCTGGTATCGATATGGTGCTTTACATCAACGCCGACCAATATACACCGGCCGACGCCACCTTTATGACCACGGGCGAAATAGCAACAGTAAAGGGCACACCTATGGACTTTACTGAGCCACGTGCTATTAGCACCACCATCAACGACACTACCTTTGTACCCATAAAATACGGCAAAGGCTACGACCACAACTGGGTGCTGAACACATATAAAGATGGCAAGGGCGACGACACTCAGGTGGCAGCCTCGCTCTACTCGCCCGAATCGGGCATCTTCATGGAAGTGTTTACAAACGAGCCTGGCATACAGTGCTATACAGGCAACTTCTTGAACGGCACCATTACGGGTAAGAAGGGCATTAAGTATCAAGAACGAGCATCTGTTTGTTTGGAGACACAGAAATTCCCCGACTCGCCCAACAAGGCAAACTTCCCTTCGCCTTGGCTGAAACCTGGCGAGAAATATTATAGCCACGTTGCCTATAAATTCAGCGTAAAGTAAAGCGTAAAGCAAACTGAAACGAAACAATAACAAGGGGTGCACGGTAAGCAATAGTTTGCCGTGCGCCCCTCGCCTATTTTCTGCGCTATTTCTAACGTCGTTTCAAGAAAAAGCAGTAACTTTGCACTTATGAAAAAATTTGGTTTGTATTCAATACAATATATATTATTCCTCTTCATGATGTTGCCCCTATGCGCAGTGGCACAAGACAACCTCAACGTACAGTGCGAAGACACTTGCACACACATTCATGGCATTGACCTCAGCCACTATCAAGGCGAGGTGTTTTGGGAAACCATTGGCGACAACTCGAAAATGGCATACGTGTATTTAAAAGCTACTGAAGGTGGCGACAACATTGACCAAATGTATCAACTAAACATCAACTTAGCGCACCGCTATGGTTTAAAAGTGGGCTCGTATCATTTCTTTCGTCCAAAAACTGAACTGAAGAAACAACTGGAAAACTTTAAGGCGCAATGCAAGCCACGCGACCAAGACCTTATACCCATGATTGACATTGAAACGAAAAGTAGGCTAAATACTGACGAGTTTTGCGACTCGTTACTCAAATTTCTTGATATGGTAACCAAAGCATATCACCAAAAGCCCTTGCTATACACCTTTACCAATTTTTATAACAATTATTTGGCAGGAAAGATTAATGGCTATCCGCTAATGATTGCACAATACACCACGCGCGAACCAGAACTCATCGACGATCGCGACATTACCATGTGGCAATATACGGGTAAAGGACGCATCAACGGCATCAACGGATATGTTGACAAGAGCCGTTTTATGGGTAAACATGGCTTGCGAGAGATACGTTATCAACGCTAAATGAGAGATTAAATAAAAACGGATAACAAAATAAAAAAGAAAGGAAACAAAAATATGGCAATGATTAAATGTCCTGAATGTGGACACACTGTTAGCGACAAAGCACCTGTTTGCCCCGCTTGCGGCATCGAAATAGCTGGTCACATTATTACATGCCCACAATGTGGCAATGTATATCTGAAGAACGAGCCCGAATGTCCTAAGTGTCATCATCTTACCACTCGAGCCACCCTGCAAGAAGAAGGCGCACCCACACCTTCAACAAACACGGCAGCACCCACCACATCGGCAACTACCACAAGCGATAACACAATAAACGAAGAGAAAGAGCCCAACACCTCTTCAAAAAACAAAATGCGCATCGTGCTCATCTCACTCGTCGTGGCAGTGGTAGCAGTAGCCATTTGCTATGCTTTTTATAGCAACGCACAGAGCAACAAAGAAAGCGAGGCTTACGAGTATGCTATGACCAGCAACGACCCTATGGTGTTGCAAAGCTATCTCGACACCTATAAAGATGCACCCGAAGCGCACATCGACTCTATTCAGGCACATCTCACCCTTATTAAACAAATGGGACAAGACTGGACAAACGCTGTGGTAACAGGCACAAAAAGCGCGCTGCAGCAATATCTTGAACAGCACCCCGACTCGCCCTTCAAGGCAGAAGCCATGCATAAAATCGACTCTATCGACTGGGCCACAGCGCAAGCCGAAGGTAGCGTAGAGGCGATGGAAGCCTATATTGAAGCTCACCCCACAGGCGAATATATCAACGAGGCTAACGAAGCGGTAAAAGGACTGAACGCACAAACCGTACAGCCCGAAGAAAAACAAGCCATCAATGGAACTTTCCGCAACTTTTTCAACGCACTGAACAGCAAAGACGAAGACCTGCTAACCAGCACCGTATCGCCACTGATGACGTCGTTCCTCAACAAGCCCGACGCTACACGCTCTGACGTGGTAACCTTCATGCAAAAACTGTACAAGCCCACCGTGGCCAGCATGACATGGATGTCGATGGCCGACTATAAAATCAGCAAAAAAGAAATTGGCGACACTCAATACGAATATACCGTCAACTTTACAGCTGCACAGGTGTTAAAGGGCACCGATGGCAGCGAAACAAAAAACATGTATATTATCAAGGCAAAAATAAATCCCGACTGCCAAATTTCAGAACTCTCGATGAAGAAAGTTGTGGAAAAATAAAGACAGAAGTATAAACATAAAATGATTTCTATTGAAAACCTCAAAGTGGAGTTCGGCGTCAAGCCATTGTTCCACGATGTCAGCTTTGTTGTTAACGATAAAGACCGTATTGCACTGGTAGGAAAAAACGGCGCAGGAAAATCGACATTGCTAAAAATAATAGCTGGACTGCAAAAGCCCACTATGGGCAATGTGGCCATTCCTACCGACACCACCATTGGCTATCTGCCACAGGTAATGAACCTGCAAGACGACACTACCGTACGACAGGAAACACAGAAGGCGTTTGCCGACATCGATAAGATAAAAGCAAAGGTTGACAAACTGAACGAAGAACTGACTTCGCGCACCGACTACGAATCGGAAAGCTATATGCAGCTGGTAGAGAAATTTACCAACGAGCACGACCGCTATATGATGATGGGGGCCGAAAACTATGAGGCAGAAATAGAGCGCACGCTAACAGGTTTAGGTTTTTTAAAGACCGACTTCGACCGCCCCACATCCGAGTTTAGTGGCGGTTGGCGTATGCGTATCGAATTGGCAAAAATATTGCTGCGTCGGCCCGATGTGCTACTGCTTGACGAGCCTACCAACCACCTGGATATTGAAAGTATTCAGTGGCTGGAACGTTTCTTGCAACAAAGCAGTAAGGCAGTAATGCTGGTGAGCCACGACCGCGCTTTCATCAACAACGTTACAAACCGCACCCTGGAAATTACTTGTGGACAGGTTACCGACTATAAGGTGAAGTATAACGAATATGTTACACTGAGGGCTGAACGCCGTGAACAACAGCTACGGGCGTACGAAAATCAGCAAAAAGAAATAGCCGACATCAAAGACTTTATTGAACGTTTCCGCTATAAACCCACAAAGGCCGTTCAGGTGCAAAGTCGTATCAAACAGTTAGAAAAGATTGTACCCATTGAAATTGATGAGGTCGACAACTCGGCTCTTCATCTCAAATTTCCCCCTTGTCTGCGAAGTGGAGACTACCCCATCATTTGCGATGAGGTAGAGAAAAGCTATGGCAACCACACCGTTTTCTCAAACGTAAACCTCACCATTAAACGTGGCGAGAAAGTGGCGTTTGTAGGTAAGAACGGCGAGGGAAAATCGACATTGGTAAAATGTATCATGAACGAAATAGCATATAACGGCACGCTAAAGATAGCACAAAACGTGCAGATAGGCTATTTTGCGCAGAACCAAGCACAACTACTGGATGGCGAGCTCACCGTGTTCGACACCATTGATCGCGTAGCACGTGGTGAAGTGCGCCTTCGCATCAACGATATCTTGGGCGCTTTCATGTTCGGTGGCGAGGCTTCTGAAAAGAAAGTAAAGGTGCTGAGTGGTGGTGAACGTAGCCGACTGGCCATGATACGCTTGTTGCTTGAGCCTGTGAACCTGCTCATCCTCGACGAGCCCACTAACCACCTTGATATGCCTTCAAAAGACGTGCTGAAAGAGGCTATACGCAACTTTGATGGTACTGCTATCATTGTAAGCCACGACCGTGAATTTCTTGACGGATTGGTATCGAAGGTATATGAGTTTGGTGGAGGCAAAGTGAAGGAGCATCTTGGCGGCATTTACGACTATCTGCAGGCACACAATGCCGAAAGCATTGAGCAGGTGCAACTGTCAGCACAAACCAATAAAGCCACTGCCAACACAGCCAACACAGCCAAAGAAGAGTGTACCACCACATCTGCCAAGCAAAGCTATGCCGAACATAAGGAGCAACAAAAGCGCATCAGAAAGATTGAACGCGCTGTTGACGAAGCAGAAAAGGAGATTGAACGTTTAGAGAACAAACTAAAGGAGATGGACGAGAAACTCTGTCAGCCTGAACATGCTACCGACATGGCTCTTATCAACGAATATACTGAAACGAAAGCGGCCCTTGATAAAATGGTAGATCAATGGGAAACACTGTCAGAAGAATTAGAAGAAGCGAAAGGATAATTCGTAATTTGCAATTCGCAATACATAATGGGCTGCGCTTTATACTTCATTCATCATTCGAAATGAGCGCAGCCCATTAGAAAATACTCAATAAAACGAAACTCATCATGGAGATAACGCCTATCGCCTATTTCAAGTCGCCCTTGAAAACAAAGTTCGGATTGCCCAAGCAAAGCGGACTGGCCCAATCGTTGCAAGGCAAAATAGTATTTACGCCCGAATGGCGCGATGCCGAAGCCTTGCGTGGAATGGAGGGCTTTGATTATCTCTGGCTGATATGGGCGTTTTCGGCCAATAAACACAAGGCCACAGGAACAACCGTACGTCCGCCAGTGTTAGGCGGCAATACACGTATGGGCTTGTGGGCTACGCGTTCGCCATACCGACCCAATAATATCGGGTTATCGGCCGTGAAGATTGAGCAGATAGAGTATGACAGCGCAGAAGGACCTGTTATTCATGTTAGCGGAGCCGACCTAATGGACAGCACGCCTATCTTCGACATTAAGCCCTACGTGCCCTATGCCGATGCCTTTCCAGATGCCCGGAGTGGCTTCACAGGTCTTGACAAAATAAAGACCTTACAGGTTGACATACCACAAGAGATAGAACAACAGTTAGGTTCGGCCCTTACCACCACATTAAAAGAAGTGCTGGCCCTTGACCCACGTCCACAATATCATCATGATGTTGAGCGCGTGTATGGCATGGCCTTTGAAAGCTATGACATTCATTTTAAGGTTGATGATGAAAAGGTGCAGGTTATTTCAGCCTCTTCATCAACATCAAATCATTAACCTTATCAACCTTTACAACACGGTAACGGCGCATAAGGATATCGCGCACAGCACAATGGTTGATGTCTGACACCATCACCCATTCGGCCATTGTTTCTTCATAATCGTTTCTCACCTTTTCGCGCAACGAAGCACCATTTTCTATTGCCCAGTCTTGACAAACGAAGAAACGACAAGCGGGCAATTTCTGATTATAGATATATACTGAAGGCATACAATTATATGCTACCATTGTGGCGTTATTTGGGATGAGAGCCGCCATTTGTCGTTGCGCTTCTTGCAAAGGCAACCCTTCTTGTCCGTAAGAGCGAAACACGCGCACATAGTTGGCAAGACCTCCTAAAACTACTAACACGATGCTGGCCAACGCCCATCGACGTATGGTTCGACCAGTTTCTTTTTCTGCACCATTATTCATTGCTTTATCCATCAACTGCAGCACGGGAACAAACAGCACTGGAAGATAAGAAATAACATAGTTGGCATTAGCATAACTCTTAGACAACCATACTAATACAGGCAAAGTAATGGCCAGCCATACCCACAATATAACCTTACCTTTACGTTTGGCAACAATTTCGGCCAACGCCCAGATAGGAACCGCCAAGAGAGAGATAAAGTAGAACATCATATATACTACAGGCACACCTATCTGCTGGAAGGCTACAGGATGCGAGTGCAGCGCATATTCAAGATTATATGAGAACATAGCATACCACATCTCGCCAAAAGCGCCATGCGCGTAAAAGTAAAAGGCAAAGGGCAAGAAGCAACAAGCAAAACCTAAAATAAAAGCCACAGCATTAGCCAAAAGGTTTTGCCAACGACGATGCCACACCAGCACAAGGATAATCACCATTATAGAGGTGCTGAGCACCATAGCATTGGTGAGACGTGATAACAAACAAGCGGCAAAAAACAAACCATAAAAAAAGGCATAACGAGCAGGATGCGACACCACCCCACCCTGTTGCAGAGCCACACTCCACCTATAGGTACAAAAAACGGTAAACACCGACAGTGCCAACGTATAATCGCCTACCTGATTTCCACCACTACTAATAATAATGTATGCAGCCGAAAACAAAAGTACACACACCATAGTTTTTGCCACAGTAGTAACACGACGCAAACAGAGCCATGCTGCCCACAAAACTAATAGAAAATTGATGCACTGCAACCAAAATACGCCTCTAATGTTGGGCTCGATACAATAGCCAAGCATATTAGCCAAAAAGATAATGGGGCCTTTGCTGTCCCACGCTGTGAGATAAGGCAAATGTCCGTCATGCCACGCACGACCTATCACATAAAAGATGGATTGGTCAAAATCATAATTGTCAGAATACAGCGGAGAACTCCAACGTGCGAATAAGAATTGAACCAGAAAAGCCAAAACTGGCAACAACAACAGCACAATTATATATTCAGCTGACTTACGCAACGATTGTAGGGTCATAGTTTACAGTGATTTATTATTCAAATAAGTGGTGTACGTGTTATGAAAAAAAGAAGTGTACCTAAACTATTATTGCCAAGTACACTTCCTTTCTATTTATCATTCAATATTTTATTACTTCACGATGGCAATCAGTTCCTCGGTTGTTACCAATTTCTGCTCGCCAGTTTCCATATTTTTAAGCGTAACCTTGTTTTCAGCCATCTCATTGTCGCCAGCCAAGACAACAAAGGGGATGGCTTTAGCATTGGCATAGCCCATCTGTTTCTTCATCTTAGCCTTGTCAGGATACATCTCTGTATTGATGCCAGCTGCACGACAAGCCTTCACAACGGGAAGGCAATAGGCTGTTTCTTTCTCGCCAAAATTGATGAAGAGCAAACGTGTGCCGTTAACTGCCTCCTTTGGATAAAGGTCAAGACCATTAAGAACATCGTAGATACGATCGGCACCAAACGAAATGCCCACGCCACTTAAACCAGGCATGCCAAAAATGCCCGTCAGGTTATCATAGCGGCCACCACCCGTAATGCTACCAATAGCATAATCTAATGCTTTGACCTCAAAAATAGCACCTGTATAATAGTTAAGGCCACGAGCCAAGGTGAGGTCAAACTCAATCTCATTATCAAGTGTGCCTTTCAGTGTATCAAGGATGAAGCGTGTTTCTTCAACACCCTTCATACCAATTTCTGAACCTGCCAGCACATCGCTCATGGTTTTCAGTTTGTCGTCGTTGCTTCCGCTCATAGCAATGATGGGCTGAAGCTTCTCTATTGCTTCATCGCTAATACCATCGGCACGCAGCTCGGCGTTTACGCTTTCCAAACCAATCTTGTCAAGTTTGTCAATAGCAACCGTAATATCAACAATCTTCTCTGGCTCGCCTATTACCTCGGCAATGCCCGACAATATCTTGCGATTGTTAATCTTTATCTGCACTCGAACGCCCAAACGTGTGAAGACTGTGTCGACAATCTGCATGAGTTCTACCTCATTAAGCAACGAGTCGCTACCCACTACGTCGGCATCGCACTGATAAAACTCGCGATAACGACCCTTTTGTGGACGATCGGCACGCCATACGGGCTGTATCTGATATCGTTTAAAAGGCAGCTGCAACTCTTCGCGATGCATCACTACGTAGCGCGCAAAGGGCACGGTAAGATCATAGCGCAAGCCTTTTTCACAAATGCGTGACGACAGACGCAACGAGTTGCGCTCCTGCAATTCCTCGTCAGACAGTTTGCTCATATAGTCGCCCGAGTTCAACACACGGAACAAGAGTTTGTCGCCTTCCTCGCCATACTTGCCCATCAGGGTTTGCAACGACTCCATAGCCGGCGTTTCAATCTGCTGAAAGCCATACAAGGCATACACTTCTTTAATAGTATTGAAGATATAGTTACGCTTTGCCATCTCTACGGGCGAGAAATCGCGCGTGCCTTTAGGTATTCCTGGTTTATTCATTTTTATATAGTTGGTGTTTTAACAACTTTCGCAAGACATAACACGAATTGAATGGTCATGCCTTGCGAAAGGATAAGATAATAATGTGACATGCAAGCTCTACAAATTATAGAAACAATCAATCAGTAAAGCCCTCAACATTATTATATGCTTACAATATTATTTTCTTACAATGGTTTGTTCACGATCAGGACCAATTGAGATGATCTTGATAGGTGTTTCAAGTTCAGCCTCCAAGAACTCGATATAGTCGTTAAACTCTTGTGGGAACTGATCTTCACTTGTAAACTTAGTCATGTCGGTCTTCCATCCCGGTATCTCCTTGTATACAGGCTCAATACCCTCTTCAATGTTGTAGGGGAAGTAATCAATCTCTTCACCATTCTTGCGATAAGCCACGCAAGCCTTGATATTATCGAAGCTGTCAAGCACATCGCTCTTCATCATGATAAGCTGGGTTACACCGTTTACCATAATAGCGTAACGCAATGCTACGAGGTCAATCCATCCGCAACGACGCTCACGACCTGTAACAGCACCATACTCGTGACCCAACTGACGAATTTCAGCACCCGTCTCGTCGAACAATTCTGTGGGGAACGGACCTGAACCTACGCGTGTGCAGTATGCCTTCATGATGCCATATACCTCGCCAATCTTGTTCGGACCGATGCCCAAACCAGTACATGCACCAGCGCAGATAGTGTTTGATGAGGTAACAAAAGGATAACTACCAAAGTCGACATCAAGCATTGTACCCTGAGCGCCTTCGCAAAGAATGTTCTTACCTTCGCGCAACAGGTTGTTTACCTCGTGCTCGCTATCAACAATCTTGAAGCGACGCATATACTCGATACCTTCCATCCAGCGCTTTTCATCCTCAGTGATATCATAATCAGTAAAGTTGAGAGCCTCCAACATGGCGATGTGACGAGCCTTATGAGCAGCATACTTCTGTTCAAAGTTTTCAAAGATATCACCAACACGCAAGCCGTTACGCGACACCTTATCAGTATAGGTCGGGCCAATGCCTTTTCCAGTGGTGCCTACTTTGCTCTTTCCTTTAGCGGCTTCAAGCGCACGGTCAAGCACACGGTGCGTAGGCATAATGAGATGAGCCTTCTTTGAAATGTGCAGTCTGGTTGTTAAATCATGTCCGCTCTTTTCCAGTTCTTTGGCTTCAGCCATGAACAAGTCGGGAGCCAGGACAACACCGTTGCCGATGATATTCACCTTTCCACCCTGGAAAATGCCAGAGGGGATGCTGCGCAATACATACTTTTGGCCTTCAAACTCGAGGGTGTGTCCTGCATTAGGGCCGCCTTGAAAACGAGCCACTACATCATAGTTTGGTGTCAATACATCGACAACTTTACCCTTTCCTTCATCGCCCCACTGGAGTCCCAGCAAGACATCTACTTTACCTGTATTCATTTATCTATAAGTATTGAGGCGTGATGTTAAGAAAACACGCGCATGTTTTTACTCAATATATCTGTTGTCAAGGATGATAAGCTCTCTCCAACGTTGGCAGAAAGCACATTCGTCCAACACAGCACAAAGTTACTACTTTTTATTAAGATTTTCCCTTAATGGCTATCAAAAAATATCTATTTTATGCTTTTTAAGGTTCTCTTGCAACAAAAGGAACGCTGGCTGACCGCTATCAACGCATCGGAGCACACAATTTAGTGCTGCATGACGCAAGGCAACATCCTCGCCAGAAAAGGCTTCCATCACCTTATCTGACAAGCTGTTTACCAACGCTTCATCGGCCACAAAGCCTTTGATAACCAATCGTGAAAGAAGCTGAAAGAGGCACAACAACTGAACACCTTCAGCTGTGGGCAACAATGTTGCAACCAGTTGTGCTGCGAATGGCAACTTTTGCAAGAGATGAAAAGCCAACATTTCAGCCATTTCTTGATTGGCACAATCGGCCATCCATTGCTTTGCCGTCGTCTCGTCACAAGCATCAGCCGGCATCAGCATCATGGCTAACAACTTACATTCACGCACATCGCTCTGCCACAAAGCAGTAGCCAAAGCGGCACAGGGCTCATAACGCGATGCCATGTCGCGCAAACGTGGCAAAGGTATACCCCAATTAATTTTATAGGCGAGCCCTTTGTCGCGCATCGATTGCGATGCCACGCCATTCATAAACAACCTGAACGACTGTTTTATTTCTTTCACCTGGCTGTTCACATCAACAGCAGTATTTTCGTTATGCATAGTTTTTCTTTTATAAAAAGTGATGATTACAAGAAAGAATATTCGCGTGAATAGCGCAACATCTGTTGTTCATAGCTTTCTGTGTATGTCACTTTAATATCGACAATGACCTTACGCTCGCTACCCTTGCCATAAACGGGCTCTAATACAGGATTGATAAATCCCTTATAGGGTGCAATGTGTAACGAAGCATAGCGTTCATGTACCTCATTTAACAAGTGGGCATCAACCTTCACAGCATAGCGTTCAACCAGTGCCTTGGCTGCAGCCAGGTCACCTTCGCTCTTAATACGCTGCACCTCGGCCAACAGTTGGGCGAACAGCGCACGTAATGCTTCGTAATCGTTAATATGCAACCACGTTTTACCTTCATGTTGCACCAGTTCAACAGCGCCCTCGGCGTGCTCGAGCACCCAGTGAGCAATGAGCGCACGGTTACGCATATGAGCCTCTTCAAGCTGATGTCCTGGGGTGATGCGTCGCAGCTGTGTCATCAGTCCGTTGAGCATATAGCTGTAATATTGTGCTTTATATGCCTCAGCATTTTCAAGCAATCCCAGCTCTACCATCTTGGCATCGGCCATATAATAAAGACCAAACAAATCGGCGCGCGCCTCCTCAATTGTGTTACCGTAGGCCTTGAGGGCATCGGGCAATACGCCAGGTAACAACTGACCACTGCCATGACCTAAACATTCATGTAAGTCGGTATGTAGGTCGTCGCACTGACTTTCATACTTCGTCATCAACTTACGCATTTCGGCATCATCAACAAACGCCTCTTTGAAGCCAGATCCTTCAGCAGCAATGCTATAAGCCTGTGTAAGGTTTCCTATCGTGATGCTCTTCGAGCCATGGGCCGCGCGTATCCAGTCGGCGTTAGGCAGGTTGATGCCAATGGCAGTAGAAGGATACTCTTCACCACCCAACATTGCAGCACACACGGCATTAGCCGTTACACCTTTCACCGTTTTCTTTTTAAAACGAGCATCAACAGGCGAGTGGTCTTCAAACCATTGCGCATTATTACATATCTTACGGGTGCGCTGCGTGGCCTCTTCATCCTTATAGGTAACAATGCCTTCCCACGTACCTTTCAATCCAAGTGGGTCGCCATACACCTCAATAAAACCATTGATAAAGTCTACTCTACCCTCTTGTTCTTTCAGCCATTCAACCGAATACTCGTCAAAACGTTTCAAATTGCCTGTGCGATAATAGTCGATAAGCAAGGCTATCACCTTACGTTGCTGATCATTCTCAGCCACCTCGGCAGCCTTTTCAAGATAGAAGATAATCTTACGAATGGCCTTACCATAACGGCTATTTACGGTCCAGCGTTCCTCTTTCAGTCCGCGTGTGGTCTTCACCAACTTCGAGTTCAAGCCATACGATGGCGGACAAGCATCGGTTACATCGGTTTGTTGTGCATAGTAAGCCTCTACTTCAGCCTGGCTCACACCTTCGTAGAAATTACAAGCCGACGTTAAGACAAGATCTTCACCATCAGCCTTATTTACACGCTTGGGTAACACATCTGCGTTAAAGATAACGGGAAACAGCTCGTCGCACAGTTGTGCAGCCGTTTGTCCGTTGTCCAACGGTAGCTCATCGGCTGGCAATGCCAACACCTCTCGACGTAAAAAGCGGGCTGTAAAACCAGGAACAAACTTATCGCAACCATAATGATGATAGATGCCATTTGAGAACCACACGCGCTTAAGATACACCTCGAAGGCGCGATAAGCGGGCGTGCGCTTGCCTTTATAGTTGCGATACACAGCCTCCAACAGTTTACGTATTTTGATATTATACTTGCCATACTGGTCGGTAGTAATATCTCTTCCGCACAAAGTGGCCAGAGAAAGATAATAGATATACTTTTTCTGTTGTAGGGTCAATTGCTCAAAGCCATTCAGACGATAGCGCAACATCTGTATGTCGGCAAACTTCTCGTCGCTATAGAAATTCTGTTTAGCCATTTTCGCTATTTCTCCTTCACCTTATTTATATTTCTTTATCAGTTCATCAGCACGACTATCACCCAGTTCTTTCGCCTTTTTTAATGCCTCTAAGCCTTCAGCAGTTTTCTTTAACTGAATGAGTGCCAATCCTTTAATAATATATGAATCAGAATTATCTGGTGCATACTTCAAGCATAATTCGGCAGTCTTAATAGCATCTTCATATTGATTGACACGCAACTGCAACGAAGCCAACTCGGCAATGTACAAAGGCTGTTCGGGGCTGAGCAATGCAGCATGAGCAATGTCGTTCAGCGCCTGCTTATACTGGTGTACCTTCATCTCGCACTGATAACGTATATAATAGAAGGTGGCATTGGCGCGACCCAACATCAGGGTATCGTAGGCGTTGTAGTCTTTCAATGCTAAACGATACTGGCCATTAGCATCAAGCACCTGACCACGAGCTAATATATAAGGTGCCGACAGATTGGTAAGCGGCTGTGGACAAGCAGCTACGGCGCTATCCAACAATGCAATAATTTCGGTAGTGGGAGCTTTCAGCTGTGTTTTACACTGAGCGGCTTCATAAAACACCTCGGCATTGCGCATCTTGCCATTTGCCAATTCAATAAACATATCATAAGCCTTTGCATAATCGGCCTTAGAGAAAACGATCTGCGCCTCACGATGACGATAAGCGGGCTGTGGATCAATGGCATAAGCTTTTTGTATCTCGGCCATAGCATCGTCTAATGTCCACTTTGTGAATGTGGTATCGGGAGCAAGCATCAATTTCTGATACATCATACGCGCCCATTCAGCATGGGCATCAGCTTTGTTCTCTACATTTTTAAGTGCTGAAGCCATTTCACGCTGGGCGCCATCATAATTGTTAGCAGCCATCAAGTTTTGAGCACGAGCCACATAACCATCCACTTCCTTTGGATAAAGCGAGATAAAGTCGTCAATATACTGCACGCGCTGCAACGAGTCGGTATTCGACTCGCCCGACATCATCAACAGCAACTGAGCTTGCTCCTTATCGCGAGGCATATCAACACGAATACCTGTTTGTCTTAACACAGGATCGTTGCACGACATACCAGTAGTCTTCATGCTATCGGTAAACAAAGCATCGGTGCCGTGAGCCTCAGTACCAGCCTGCGAGCGCTGCAAAAGTGCCAACAGAGCTCCACTATTATCTACCACAGCGCAGCCATCAACATCGTCTTCTACCTTATCAGTAAAGATGTAGTATGAATATTTCTGCATAAAACGCTCGTTCTTCTCTACTGTGAGGGGTTGTACCTTGGCCTTACCGTTCACATTATTTACTAACCATACCTTAGCACCATCAGTTTGAGGCGTACTGGCCGACTGCATAGCAACTACTTTACCAGCAACACGAAATTTACAAACATCGTACAACTCGTTGGCGCCCATCATGGTTTCAACATTATGTTTCTGACCTTTCATGTCGGTAACTACCGCGCTTGTAGCACCCACAAAAGGTTTCCATGTGCTGATGGCCTCGCCATTGGTGCCCACAAACACACCGTGTGCGGTTGCTATTTCCTCGCCATTCTTATCATAGGTGGTTAAAGTAAATACTGAATTGGCCGACTTCTTCACGGCCGAAGGCTGTGCTGAAGCTACAGTTAGTGAGAGTGCTGCAAAGAGCAGCATAAAAAGTCTTTTCATATTTTTATTTTACTATTTTTCTATTAATAATTTATACGTAATGATTATGTTTAAAAGGGTTTACACCACTCATCAATTCTTCAACAACGCCTGAGCATTGTCGATGGCCGCCTGCGTAATCTCGCTTCCGCTAAGCATCTGCGCAATCTCTGTCACACGTTCATCAGCCTTCAGCAGACGCATCTTGCTGGTAGTGCCTGCCTCGGTTTCTTCCTTCTCTACCTTATAATGAGTGGCCCCCACGGCAGCAATTTGTGGCAAGTGAGTTATGCTGATAACCTGTCGGTCAGTATGTCCCATCTCTTTCATGATATGTGCCATCTGCTCGGCCACCCTACCACTTACGCCCGTGTCAATTTCGTCGAAGATGATAGTGGGCAAGTCAACGGCATTGCCCATCATGGCTTTGAGTGAGAGCATCACGCGAGCTATTTCGCCACCCGATGCCACTTGCGACACCTGTTGCATAGGTGAACTTGAGTTAGCACTGAACAAGAAAACTATTTTGTCAGCACCATCAGGGCCAATAGCAATAGGCGTCATCTCTACCTTGAAGCGCACTTTAGGTATTCCTAACGGCACCAAGCGCTCGGCCATACCTTTCTCAACAGCCAGCGCTGCCTCATGACGTTTGGCCGACAGTTCAGCAGCCAATTTTTCACAGTCGGCTCGTCGCTGTTCAACCAGCTGTTCTTGTTCTTCAATTTTTTCTTCGCCCGTATCAATATTCTCTATACGTTCAGCCACTGTATTCAGATGTTGTATCAGTGCTTCAACACTATCAACATGATACTTATGTTCAAGCGAATACAACACGTCAAGACGGTCGTTAATGTTTTGCAACTGTCTGGGATCAAACTCAATATCATCAACACTGGCCGAGATATCATCGGCAATGTCTTTGACCTCGATATAGCAATTATCGAGGCGCTCTGACAGTTCGTTAGCCTTAGCAAATACAGGAGCGATGTCGGAGAGATGCGAGAGCACCGACTTCAAATTATTGATAACGCCTCCTTCCTCGCCATTCAAGCACGAGTCGGCTAGATAAAGCGAAGTTTTTATCTCCTCGGCATGGCTCATGGTCTCGCTTTTCTGTTCCAGCTCTTCCTGCTCGCCTTCAACAAGATTTGCCTCGCTCAATTCTTTATGCTGGAAACGCAAGAAGTCGGCTTCAGCCGTGCTCGTTTCAATATCTTTACGCATCTTGGTCAGTAAGCGAACCTCGTCTTCATACTGCTTATAGGCAGCACGATAACGGGCAAGTTGTTCGCTATCTTTTGCCAAAATGTCGATTACGCTTAATTGGAAATTTTCCTTACCCAGCAACAAATTTTGATGCTGACTATGAATATCTATCAGATGTTCGCCCAACTCGCGTAACAAAGTCAGGGTAACAGGAGTGTCGTTGACAAAGGCACGACTCTTACCCGCAGCACTTAACTCTCGGCGCAAGATGCACTCATCGGGCACAAAGTCGAGGTCGTTTGTATCAAAAAACTGCTTTATAGCGCCGTTCTTATCATGGCCTACATCAAAGACAGCCTCAACCACACATTTTGAAGCACCCGTCTTCACTTGTTTCACATCGGCACGGTTGCCCAACAACAAGCCTATGGCGCCAAGGATAATGCTCTTACCAGCACCCGTCTCACCCGTTATTACCGAGAAGCCTGGAAAGAACGGAATGTTTAGCTCGTCAATGAGCGTAAAGTTTCGTATGTATAGTTTTTTTAGCATGATTATAGTTTTTCGTTATTAACGTGGAACACACCTCCACCCCATTATTCTTTTATCTTCTGCCAAGCATTATTCTGACTGGCATTAATAGTGAAGAGGATGTCGTACACAGTTTCTTTCTCTTTCTGTGTGCCCTTACCTTTATATATATTGGCCAACTCATCACGCTTATAGTCGGTCCACAGCATGGGAAGTCGGCTTAGCGGACGGTCTTCATGACACTTTTTTAGGTCCTTCTTAAGCGCAGTGCTGATGTTTATGCGACCACGCTCGGCATTAGCGGCCATTTCGTCCATTCCTGTTCTGTAATAGTCGTATTGCAACTGCCGGAAAGGCTTCATAGCACCATCAAGATAGTCGTTAATGATGGCAAAGCGGTTGCGATCGTTATCAAACGCCTTCCATCCCGTATAGTTCAAGTTCTGGCTATTGTTTGCCAAATTCATACAACGCTGCAACACATCTTCGCCTCCCATTGGAGCATAGGTGTCAAGATTAAACCCAATAATAAGATAAGCATAATAGGCGAAGAGAGCGGTTAGCTGATTATCAACCTGTTCTTCGTTAAACTGCAATTGGTCAAATTGCGCATACTCAAAATTAAAATCGTTATCTTGATTACTGAAGATGGTAGTGGTGTATGACGAATTATAGGCTGTGCGCGAAGCTTGTATGAGCGCTTTACATGTAAAGAGATTGCTCGACTTATCATATTTTGTGACCGTGATATTAAACGAACAGTTAATGCGTTCGTTCTTTTGGAACTGCAGGTTAGTCCATTGTCTATCGTTCACAAACTGCGTCAATGTCTGTGTCAATTCATCAAATACAGCATTATCAGTGCCCTGTATCTGGCTGTGGTTAATGGTAATGCGCGCATTCAGCTCTTGAGCAGCCACCTGTTCTTTACAGGCTATGCCCAACAGTAGCGCTACTCCTAAAATATGGATAAATCGAAAAAACTTCATACGATATCTGAATTTAGCATTATGATGACCATGCTCGTATAACCACGAGATAGTTTTTCTCTTTAGACCAACAACGACTCTACCGCATCAAGTATATCCTCAGCCACAGCTGCTTTTGGTTTCTTTTCAAACTCTTTGCGGAAGGTGCGACCTATGATGGATATTTTATTCTCGTCGGTGCGGAAACAGGTGCCCTCATTACGCAAACTGTTCAGCACAATAAAGTCGGCATTTTTCTTTTCCAACTTCTGTAAAGCATTGTTCTCTTCGTCATTGGTTTCAAGAGCAAAGCCTATCACATGCTGATGCGGTTGCTTCATACGGCCTATCTCAGCAGCAATATCATGGGTGGGCTCAAGTGAAAGATCCATTGCGCCCTTCTTTTCACGTTTGATCTTTTCAGTAGCCACTGTGGCAGGACGATAATCGGCTACAGCAGCCGATAAGATGGCAACATCGGCATCGGCAAATTCACGCACGGTGGCAGCATACATCTGCTCACAACTTTCTACATTGATACGTTGAATATCTTCGTGACACGACAGTGCTACAGGGCCAGCCACCAGCACCACATGGGCGCCACGACGCCTACATGCCTCAGCAATAGCAAAGCCCATCTTGCCGCTTGAATAGTTGCCTATAAAGCGCACAGGGTCAATTTTCTCGTACGTAGGTCCAGCAGTGATAACCACCTTCTTACCACGCAATGCCGTGGGCTGCAAGCTGTCAAAATAATCGTCAAGCACAGCCACAATTCGTTCAGGTTCCTCCATACGTCCTTTGCCCTCAAGGCCACTGGCCAAAAAGCCCGACTGTGGTTCGATGAAGCGGTTGCCATATTGCTGCAACTGCGTAATATTGGCCTGGGTTGAAGGATGTGCATACATGTCAAGATCCATAGCAGGGGCAATAAAGACAGGAGCTTTCATCGACAAGTAGGTGGTAACCAGCATATTATCGGCAATGCCATGCGCCATCTTACCCAATGTGCTGGCGGTACATGGTGCCACCAACATGGCATCGGCCCACAAGCCCAAGGCTACATGCGAATGCCATGTGCCGTCGCGCTGTGCAAAAAAGTCGGAGATGACAGGCTTTTGGGTGAGTGCAGACAGAGTGACGGGTGTAATAAACTCTTTACCTGCGGGTGTGATAACCACCTGCACCTCGGCACCCTGTTTCACCAGTAATCTAATAATATTACAAGCCTTGTATGCAGCTATCGAACCAGTGATGCCCAATACTATTTTCTTTCCTTTCAGCATATCCTTATTTTTTCATATCGCGCATACGTATACGCGTAAGCACTTGTTTTGTATTAAAGGTGAAATCGCCCGACATCATCCAGCCATAATAACCTGTATCACGACGCAACACATCGGCCACCGAGCGACCTTTATACTTACCAAAATTGAATACTTCCTGACGCAGAACCTTACCATCGGCACCAAGCACAGGCTTTCCATCAGGGCCCAACACATCGCGCCATACAATGCGACCTGCAAAGTCTACGTTGTCGTTTTGCTTTGAAAATTCGGCCAACACATCCATATCATTTGCTAACTGACGGTCGGGTTCAGATTGCACTTCTGGATTATACTTATCCAACTCACCCATCAGCACACGATAGGTTGCTTCGGTATCTTGGTCTGCACGGTGCGCTTCAAAGTCGTCCTCCATCTTTCGTCCACAATAAAATTTGTAGGCAGCTGCCAAATTGCGACGTTCCATCTTATGAAAAATGGTTTGCGCATCAATGAGTCGGCAATTAGAAAAGTCGAAGTCGATGCCTGCACGTAAAAATTCCTCAGCCAACATCGGTATATCAAAATGATTTGAGTTAAAGCCCGCAAAGTCACATCCCTTGAACTTAGCAGCTAATGTTGCGGCCAACTGTTTGAAGCAAGGAGCATCAGCCACGTCAGCATCAGAGATACCCGTAAGTTGTGTAACCAGTTCTGGGATAGGTTTACCCGGATTTACATTAAACGACTCGCGTATCTCCTCGCCCGAAGGCATCACTTTGATATATGAAATCTGTATGATGCGGTCGTTCACCAAGTCAAGACCAGTCGACTCGAGGTCGAAGATAACGAGGGGTTTATTGATATTCAGTTTCATAGTGTATAGTCATGCAATTGTCCGACGTTCCTTCATTCGAGCCTTTGCATCAGTGATAGCAAGGGCACGTATGATAGGAGATGACGCCGGACAGTATATGTATTGGAAAGGAGTGGCGCCTAATAGAAAGAGCACCACTCCTATATAATAATCATTAATCGTTAAGCAACATTGGCATGACGAGCATCAGCACGTCTTCATTCTCAGGCTGTGTAGCGGGCTCAATGACACCAGCACGGCTGGGATCAGCCAATGAGAAGGTTACCTCTTCAGAATCGATATTGCTGAGCACCTCATACAACGACAAACCGTTGAAACCTATATCCATAGTTTTACCTACAAAATCGCAAGGCAACGACTCGTTAGCGCTAGTAGCAAAGTCGATATCGTTGGTGCTGATAGCCAACTTACCCTCTTCAATGTGCAAGCGCACCAAGTTGGTGCTACGACTGGCGAAGGGCAAAACACGACGCAAAGCGCTGACACAGCTCTTACGATCAACGGTAAGTTTGTTAGGATTGTTCTGCGGAATTACCGAGTTATAGTTAGGATAACGTCCTTCAATCAGTCGGCAAATCAGCTTAGCATCGGCCGTAGCAAAGCAAGCGTTGTTAGCATCATAACTAATTTGCACCTCGCCCTCAGCTTTTGCCAGCATGGTCTTCAGCCAAGCTGCTGGTTTCTTAGGCAAAATAAATGAGGTAGGAACATCGCTCTTCACAGTGAAGTTGCGGTTGCGCACCAACTTATGACCATCGGTAGCAACGATTGCCAAGCCATCGGCATTCAAGTCGAAATAAACACCACCCATCACTGGACGCAACTCGTCGTCGGCAGTTGCGAAAAGTGAGCGGTTTACATTGTCTACCAACACATGAACGTCGAGAGCAAGCGAGGTTGCGCCAGGGGCCAGTTCCTTGGCTTTAGGAAACACGGTGCCATCCTGTCCTACAAACTGATACTTACCATTCTGATAAACAACCTCAACACCCATTGTCTCGGTGTTTACCTTGATAACGAGGGGCTGCTCGTCAAGTTCTTTTACAGCATCAAGAATATTGCGATTAGGGATACCAATGATACATTCGCCCTCACAGCCATCAATGGGCAACTCGGCCGACATTACATTCTCTTTGTCACTGGCTGTAACCACAAGTTTGCCATTGCTCACCTCGAAGAGGAAGCAATCAAGGATGGGCATAGAGCTCTTACTGTTTATCACTTTCACCAAAGTCTGTAGCTGACTGTTTAACAAGCTACTTGAAACTGTAAATTGCATAGTGTGTATATTTTTTATATTCTTACCAGATTAATAATGTTTCTTACTTTACCAAGCCCTATCGCGCCTATACATCAAGCATCGCACCAAACCTTTGCACACCATTATAGGCGCAAGGAAGAGGCACTTGACAGAGCAATTCATAATTCACCACAAAAATACAAAAAAGGGTCGGATTGCACAAAAAAAGCATGGTTAATTTTGTTTTTATCAACTATATTTATTAATTTCGCAATCAAATATAAATTTAGTATAAAACAAAACATATTTATGGAATTACAAGGTAAAGTAATCGCTGCACTTCCAGAGAAGACGGGCGTATCACAGCGCGGTGAATGGAAAGTGCAAGAATTTGTCATCGAAACCCACGACGCATATCCCAAGAAGATGGTCTTTTCAGTATTTGGTGCCGACCGTCTGCAGCGTTTCAATATACAGGTAGGCCAAGAGCTTACCGTTTCTTTTGACATCGATGCTCATGAATATAACGGACGCTGGTTCAACAGCATCCGCGCTTTCGATGTACGTCAGGTCGACCCCAACTCGGTAGGTGCAATGGCTGCTAATGTTAACGCTGCCGACTTCACCGCTGCTCCTGCTCAGCCCGCCGCTGCTCCTCAGCCTGCTGCCGATCCCTTTGCTTCGGCTGCCAATGCTCCGCAGGATGGCGCTAACGACCTTCCCTTCTAACACCTCATCAGTACATAGAAGATGCAAAGCCAACGCCATTTCTTTAATTCCTACAGCGACGACACTCGCCGACAAGAATTGATTGCACGCATAGAGCGAGCCATTGCTGGCATGACGTTGCAAGAGTTGGAAGCGCTGAGCTACGATATGTTTACAAAAGGATATCTTGACGAATAGCAACAACAAGATACAAATTTGCCCGAAGACAAAAATCTGTCTTCGGGCTTTTCTTTTTATTATAATAAAGGGGTTACTAAATGCGTTAAATTAATTATTATTGCGGTCCGCTAAAACTCCAAAGAGCATAAAGATGGTTCACCCTTAAAACATGTGCGCCAGTACTTGGCGTCAGTACTTGGCCCAAGTACTGCAGTAATCTCCATCAAGTACTGCAGTAATCTCGCCCAAGTACTGGAGTAATCTCGGCCAAGTACTGGAGTAATTTCGGCCAAGTACTGAGACGATATGCTTGCTATCTCTTCTTATTAACAGGCAAATTCTTTTCTATTTACGTGAGTTTTACCAAACAGTAATAATTAATTATACACTTTTATGCCAAAAGAGAATTACATAATGGACGACACCTACGCCAAACTCTTTTTATACCAATCGAAAAGTTTCTGCACGCCATCTTCAATTTCTACCTTGTGAGTCCAGCCCAACGAATGTAGTTTTTCTACATCGATAAGCTTACGCGGAGTGCCATCAGGCTTGCTGGCATCAAACTCAACCGTGCCAGTAAAGCCCACAGCTTTAACCACCAACTCAGAGAGCGCGCGTATGGTTAGCTCTTTTCCTGTACCAACATTAATATGACAGTTACGTATCTCACCTAAAGAAGGAATAGCGCCACCACGCCCCTCACTATTATTACGATCTACAGCGCCATCGGTCTTTGCTCCTAAAAATACCGACGAATAGTTTTTAATGCCAATGATATCACTGAAATCGACATTCAACAACACATGCACACTGGCATCGGCCATGTCTTCACTCCACAAGAATTCGCGCAGCGGTGTACCTGTACCCCAAAGCACCACTTTATTATCAGAGATGCCATAAAATTCGAGGGCTTTTAAGATACGCTCACGCGAGTTTTGTCCATCAACATTGCCCTCGCCTATCAAAGCGCGCAACTTATCAGTAGGATTAATGGGGCGTTTGTTCATATCAGCACAAATGCGTTGCCAATCGGCATCATGAATGAGTTTTGCCAAATACACCTTACGCATCATAGCTGGCATAACATGACTATTTTCAAGATGGAAGTTGTCGTTAGGACCATACAGGTTTGTAGGCATCACGGCAATATAATTGGTGCCATACTGCAGATTATAACTTTCACACATCTTCAGGCCCGCAATTTTAGCGATAGCATACTCCTCGTTTGTATATTCAAGGGGCGAGGTAAGCAGCACATCTTCCTTCATGGGCTGCGGTGCATTTTTAGGATAGATACAAGTGCTACCAAGGAAGAGCAATTTCTTAACGCCATGACTGTAAGCATTGCTAATAACGTTGCACTGTATCTTCATGTTTTGCATGATGAAATCGGCACGATACAAGCTATTAGCAATAATACCACCCACAAAGGCTGCGGCCAAAACAACAGCATCAGGACGTTCTTCATCAAAAAATTTCTGCACGGCATACTGGTCGGTAAGATCGAGCTCGCTATGCGAGCGACCCACCAAGTTATGGTAGCCGCGGGCCTTTAAATTATTCCATATGGCCGACCCTACTAAACCATGATGGCCAGCCACATATATTTTACTGCTCTTGCTTAGGCAAGATGAAGATGATGAGTTAGTCATAATTAATTATTTATTAAAGTTTCGCATGTCTTTGGCATGCAGTTGTAAACAAGTAATGTCTACCCGTTTAGTGTTTTGCAAATTCATGCTGAAACAAGAACTTGCAAAACTTAAATTATTTCACGATACCTTTCTCCAGATATTCGGCCAAGTTGCATCGCACCTTAGTACTGGCATCTTCGGCGGCCACCTTAGCCATATCGCTTTCAACCATTAGTTTTACCAGTTCTTCAAACGAGGTTTTGGCGGGGTTCCAACCTAATTCGGCACGTGCCTTTGTAGGGTCGCCCCACAGGTTTACTACGTCAGTGGGACGGAAGAAATCGGGCGACACCTCTACCAGCACCCGACCCGTAGCCTTATCAATACCCTTTTCGTCAATGCCTTCGCCCTTAAAGTCGAGTTCTATGCCCACGTGTTTAAAAGCATAATAGCAAAACTCGCGCACGGTATGTTGCACGCCAGTGGCCACCACAAAGTCTTCGGGTTTGTCGTGCTGCAAGATGAGCCACATACACTCAACATAATCTTTGGCATAGCCCCAATCGCGCAGCGAGTCAAGGTTACCCAGGTACAACTTTTCTTGTTTTCTCTGTTTAATGCGGGCAGCCGCTAATGTTATTTTGCGGGTAACGAAGGTCTCGCCACGACGTTCGCTCTCATGGTTGAAAAGGATGCCCGAGCAGCAGAACATATCATAAGCCTCGCGATACTCTTTCACAATCCAAAAACCGTAAAGTTTTGCCACAGCATAAGGGCTGTAGGGATGAAAGGGGGTATTTTCGTTTTGTGGCACCTCTTCTACCTTACCATAAAGTTCAGAGGTTGATGCCTGATACATACGACAAGTCTTGGTAAGGCCACACTGGCGTATAGCCTCAAGGATGCGAAGCACGCCCACAGCATCTACATTGGCGGTATATTCGGGCGAGTCGAAACTAACTTGCACATGGCTTTGTGCAGCCAAGTTATACACCTCGTCAGGACGCACCTTGTTCATCACCTGAACGATGCTCATCGAGTCGCCAAGGTCAGCATAATGTAAATGAAAATGGGGCTTTCCCTCAAGATGGGCTATACGTTCACGATAGTCGACAGACGAACGGCGTATGATGCCATGCACATCATAACCTTTCTCCAGCAACAGTTCTGACAGATACGAGCCATCTTGACCCGTAATGCCCGTGATGAGGGCTGTTTTTCTCTTATCCATTGTCGTTGTATTTCTAATATTTTATTTCAATTCATACACCAGTTTTCCGCCTTCTACCAGCTGTTTATGTGAAATGCGGAAGCCGTTCAGCGTCTTACCATTTTGCAGCACACGGTTAATATAGCGCTGGCCGTCTTGGGTCTTATGCGTCTCAATAACCAAATCGCCTTTGGGATAATAAGTCTTATCGAGATGCAATGTCACCTTGTCAAACACTGGAGTGGTGAGGGTGTAATATGGCGAACCTGGGCAGTCGGGATAGAAACCCATCATAGACATAATGGCCCATGCCGACATGGTACCACAATCGTCATTACCAGGTATACCATCAGGTTTGTCGGTATAGTATTTCTCCAGCAGCTCGGTCACCGTTTTCTGTGTGCGCCACTCTTCGCCCTTAAAATAGCTAAAGAGATAAGGATAGGCTATATCAGGTTCGTTTGAGGGGTCATACAATCCCTTATCAAACACCATCTGCAATTTATCAACAAACTTTTTCTTTCCACCCATCAACTTAACCAGTCCGGGCACATCATGAGGAATATAGAACGTGTAGTTCCAAGCGCTACCTTCATGGAAGCCAGGGCAATTGGTAAAATTGGCACCATCTTCAGGATTAAACGGTGTAAGGAAGGTGCCATCAGCATTAATGGGGCGCAAGGTACCGCTTTCTTTCGAGTAATAATGACGATAATTAAGCGAGCGATTGCGGAACATGCGGGCATCGCTCTTCTTGCCCAGCGCATCGGCCAGCAACGACAGGGCATTGTCGGCCACATAATATTCGAGAGCGTGCGATACAGAATTGTCGCCCGACATATCGGCAGCAAAATAGCCTAAAGGAATATAACCTTTCTGCACATAGGGAGCATTATCAGGACGTTGCAAATTATCACTACTCGTCATTGTGGCCGATTTATAGAAAGCTTCATAGGCAGCCTGTATATCAAAGCCACGGAAGCCTTTGAGATAGAGGTCGGTAATAATGGGTATGGCGGGATCACCCTCCATCGTCCATGTTTCTCTTCCATACAATTCCCATTTTGGCATCCATCCCCACTCTTTATAGATATCAATCATCGAACGTACCATATCAATCTCCTTATTAGGGAAGAGCAGTGTTTGCAACTGTGTAAGGTTGCGATAAGTGTCCCACAGAGAGAATACGGTATAGCGGTTACCATCAGTATGAAGCGTCTCGGTGCCTTCCATCTTCGGATATTGTCCGTTCACATCTTGCAAAATATTGGGATGAATTTGGGTGTGATAGAGGGCGGTATAGAACACACGGCGCTGTGCCTCGGTGCCACCTTCTACACTGACGCGGTTAAGCACCTCGTTCCAGCTGGCGCGAGCCTCAGCCTTTACCTTTTCAAAGTTCAGCGTAGGTTGCTCAGTATTAAGGTTTTCACGTGCGTTGGCAATAGAGACAAACGAAACGCCTATCTGCACCTCTACCTGTTCACCAGCCTTACATGGGAACGACATAAACCAGCCTATCTCGTTGCCAGCCATATCGCGTGTTTTATTCACATACAGTTTATACTTTCCGCTGTATTTCTCCCACGAATCTTTTGCTGCGCCCAGCGAGGGTTGTTTTTTCCAAAAACCACTCTGTGCAGGTTTCTTGTTAACGCGCATCACAAAATACATAGGAAATGAGGCATCTGAGTTGTAGCAGAAGGTGCCCAACATACGCATACCTTCTACCTCAGTGTCGCTCACCTGACGCACCGAGGCTCCAATCTCGTTGGTCAATCCGTTGCCCAAGTTGAGTAAAATATTACCTTGTCCTTCAGGAAAGGTGTAACGTTCAACAGCAGTACGCATTGTCGACGTCACCTCGCAGCGAATGCCGTATTTAGTAAGAACATTACTGTAATAGCCAGGAGTTGACTGTTCGTCCTTATACGCTGAGCCGTAGTTGTGATAGTCAACATCAAGTTGGCCCGTGGTGGGCATGGTAAGTAGGGTGCCCAATTCAGGACATCCCACACCACTCAAGGTTACATGGGCAAAGCCCGTGAAATATTTGTTCTTATACTCGTAAGGAGCCGACCACCATCCTTTGTCTTTATCATATTTATTAAGATCAGAACCCATCACATTGAATGGCACTACTGACATAAGGGCGTGTGGCATCACAGAACCTGGATGGCAGATACTGTAATTGGTGGTTCCGATAAAGGGGTCAACATAATCGATATTGTCTTTGGCATTAACGGTGAGCGTAGCCATCAACAACGACCATGCCATCAGCAATGTTTTTTTCATAAGACGTAGTTTTTATTGGTTTATTTTAGTTTTATAAATTAGTAGGTTATTTGTTATTTATATGTCGAGTAATGGTACCATCAAAGCCTACGGTAACCTCTACAATGTAGCTGGTCATCGAATCAGGAATAGCCAAGATGGCATTATAGTGTATGCCCTTATCATCGATACCGGTAAGGGTAAGATCGCTGAACACCAACTGATCAAGAATTTTTTCTGACAACACGCTCTTGAAATCGGTGCGCAACAAATTGCTTGAAAACACCTTAGTGTTTCCTTTGAAAACACTTAAGTGTATAATGTTGTCATAATACACATTATCTACCTGTACGCCATCATCGTTACAAGTGGCCTTCATCACCTTATAAGTGGTGGGATTTACTTGCACATAACTGTGATAGCGCTCATTGTTATGCAACAATACCGTATCGCGTTTCAGCAATTTATTCTGATTAATCGAGATAGGGGTAGACTTGCTGTCGAACATGCTCAGATACATTTTATCATTGCTCTTTACCAAACGCACCTGTTCACCGTTCTGATTAACAAAAACAAACAAATGCGGGGTATGCTTCACAATGGGATAGGCTACACGGTTGGTTCCCTCCATATAAAAGGTATCACGACATACTTTAAAGGCAACAGGCATAATGGTTGAGTCGGGGAAGAACACGGTGTCGCCCTTGATACGAAACACCACGTCTTCTTCATCCTCATCAATCCAAACACCTTGAAGTGTTTTCTTGGCAACGCGGTCTTCTTCAATGGTCTGTACGTTTTTTTTGTCTTTACAACTAACGCACAACGCCAGCAGCATTGCCATTATTATTGATAACTTATTCATTAGCTAATAATTAATTAACGTCCTATACAATGATAGTCGAAGCCCAATTCTTTCATCTCTTGGGCATCAAAGATATTTCTACCATCTATCAATAAGGGGCGTTTCATTCGGTCTTTCACCTTTTGCCAATCGGGCAAGCGGAACTGTTTCCATTCAGTAAGCAACAACAGGGCTTCAGAACCATCAACAGCGTCGTACATATCGCGACAATAGGTTACTACATCGCCCACACGACGCCTACATTCTTCCATGGCAATGGGGTCGTACACACGTATCTTGCAGCCAGCCTCGCTAAGCAAACGTATCATAACAAGGGCGGTAGACTCGCGCATATCATCAGTTTCAGGTTTGAAAGCTAACCCCCACAAGGTTACGGTATGTCCATTGAGCGAGATGTTGCCAAAGGCTTTCTGCAACTTAGTGAACAGCAACGCCTTCTGTCGTTCATTCACACGTTCTACGGCTTTCAGCACCTCCATGCTATAACCATTGTCATCGGCAGTTTTTACCAGGGCTTTCACATCCTTAGGAAAGCATGATCCACCATAGCCACAGCCCGCATATAAAAACCGTCGGCCTATACGAGCATCACTGCCTATACCATCGCGCACCATATTTACGTCGGCGCCTACTTTTTCGCACAAATTGGCAATATCGTTCATAAACGAAATGCGGGTGGCCAACATCGAGTTGGCTGCATATTTCGTCATCTCAGCGCTGGGAATATCCATAAAGATAACACGGAAATTAACCAACAGGAAAGGCTTATACAACCGTGTAAGCAATCGTTTGGCACGCTCGCTATCAACGCCCACCACCACACGGTCAGGGCTCATAAAGTCTTTGATGGCGCTACCCTCTTTCAAGAATTCGGGATTGCTGGCAACATCAAAATCAATCTGTACGCCACGTTTATCAAGCTCTTCATTGATCACATCACGTATCTTTACTGCCGTTCCTACGGGCACCGTGCTCTTGGTTACCACCACAACATACTTATTGAGGTTGCGACCTATCGTACGTGCTACTTGCAGCACATATTTCAAATCGGCCGAGCCATCCTCATCAGGAGGAGTACCCACTGCCGAGAAAATAATATCTTGTTCGTTGAGCACCGCTTCAAGCGATGTTGTAAAATGAAGACGGCCTGCGGCATAGTTTTTTGTTACCAGCTCGTCAAGTCCAGGCTCATATATAGGCATTTTACCTTGCTTTAGCTCGGCTATCTTTTTCTCGTCGACATCTACACAAGTTACATTAACACCTGTGTCGGCAAAACAGGCTCCTGTAACCAAGCCCACATAACCAGTTCCGACTATTGCTATATTCATATTTTCTTACGATTTCTTAAGTTGTTTAGGCCCTTTCAGGCTTTCTTCCAGTGCTATTGCATGCCGTTTAAAGCATGAAGCCACACCTATAACCTATGTGCAAAGATAAAACAAATATGCCGAACAGCAAAACAATCATCGTTTTTTCACTGACCTTATTAAAAAATAGCAAAAAAACAATTGCCAGTACAAACCTTTTTAGTATCTTTGCAAATGTGATAGATTTTGAAAGACATATAACAAAGTTGTTGCTGAGCAATGATTGCGTCATTGTTCCGGGCTTTGGTGGGTTTATGGCTCACCACATGGAAGCACGGTACGATGCCGAGTCGCATTTGTTCTACCCACCCCACCGCACGCTCGGCTTCAACCCACAACTTACCATGAACGACTCGTTGCTCGTGCAGTCGTTTATTGAAGTTTATGACATCAGCTATCCTGAAGCACTAACACGGATAGAAGAAGATGCAAACGAGCTAAAACATATATTAGACACTGAAGGCGAATATGAGATGAGCGGATTAGGCACACTTGTGCTTAACCGTGAAGGCAAATACGAGTTTACACCGTGCGAAGCAGGTATCCTCACCCCTAATCTTTATGGGCTGAGCACATTTGAGATGGCAAAGACGACGACAGATGCCGAAGTTACACCATCTGCCAAGGTGGTCTCGCTACCTGTTTGCGACACGCCAACAGAAGTTGCAGCCAACGATGCTGGAAAGATTGTTTCTATAGAAGAAGCATCAAAACGCACAGCCCCCCTGTGGCTGTTGCGCGACATTGCTGCTGTGTGCATCATCCTCATTGCGGTTATCCTCATGCCAAAACCTGCCAACAACAAGGCCACAAACCTTGCCAACGCCGAGGTTAACACCACATTGCTCACAAAAATTATGCCCAAAGACATCACCACTGGCGAACCACAATCGTTAGAAGTATGTCCTAAAACGGCTGACACCGTAGATCAATTAGTAGCTACCCACAAGGCAAAAGAAGCTACAACGCCCACCTACACCGTGGTATTAGCAAGTCGTGTGAGCAAAGTTGGTGCCGAGCAATGGGTTAAGAAACTGCATGCCGAAGGCCTTACTGAAGCCGAAGTGCTTATTGGCTTTGGCTACACAAAGGTGGTTTATGGCAAGTATGCATCATACACTGACGCACACCAAATGCTGCAACGCCTCAACAAAAACGAAGAACTAAGCAACAGTTGGATTATGAATCTCACTGCAGCAAATTAATTATCTCATTTATTTTATTTCCCGCACAACGTAAAATTATACGGAAACAAAAACATGAAAAGAGTACGTTGCCCCAAATGTGACAACTTTATCACTTTCGACGAAACGAAATATACCAGCGGACAATCGTTGGTGTTTGAATGTCCGCAATGTGGCAAACAGTTTGGTATACGCATAGGCGTATCGAAACTGCGCGACAGACAGAAAGAAGAAAACCCCGAAGATGTAGCCGAAGACAAGCAGTGTGGCAGCATCGTGGTAATTGAAAACGTGTTCCATTACAAACAAATCATTCCGTTGCGCATGGGCGACAACAGCATTGGCCGATACATGAAAGGTAGTGGTGTGACGTGCCCCATCGAGACCAACGACCCCAGCATTGACATGCACCATTGCGTTATCAATGTAAGTCGCGATAAGAAGGGCAAACTGAAATACACACTGCGCGATGGGCCCAGCTATACTGGCACATTTGTTGACAACGAAATTCTTGGCGACCGCGAGCGTCGCATCATTCACCATGGCACACTGTTCACCCTTGGTGCCACCAGCATCATCTTACGCGAAGCTGGTAAAGAAGACGACGAATAAAGAGAACAACAACGATAATTATATATTCCCCTTAACGGTTTATACCTTATATAGTATTAACCGTCAAGGGGATTTTTTATATCACAAAACCAATACAAAAGGCTCTAAAACATGAGTATCTTAAACCAATAAAGAAGTAAAAGAGAACATTTTTGCACATTTTTATTGGTAAGTGTGCAAAAATTTGTACCTTTGCACCGAGAAGTTACGAAAAGAGTGTAATTTATTGGAAATGAGCGTAGGTTAATTGCTCT
>OLGA01000175.1_pt1 | contig 55843 bp, 53 predicted proteins | sample 1604881 | NCBI WGS metagenome assembly OLGA01 (sample SAMEA3888896, study PRJEB22519) | human gut metagenome | biome: human gut; feature: human-associated habitat; material: faeces | place: Denmark | collected 2009 | reverse complement strand
ATAGAGCTTCAAACACAATTTTCAGCATTCGTCCAACAGACCGACAAATCGAAATTTTACATCGTACAAACGAAAATTTTATTAGAATTACTCACTCGAGCGATACAACACGAAACAAATGAGGTGCCACTATGACGAATTTTGACTTCTTATTAGAGGAAGAAAAGTTCAGCGGTTTTGCGAATACAGCTATAACCGCAGAAAAGCTATACCAAATTGACATACCGTCTTGCTTGTTCAATGTAAGACGAGCATTGGAGTTTGCTGTCAAATGGATGTATTCCGTTGACGGTTCTCTCGTCATGCCATATCAGGATCAGTTGGTCAGCTTGATCAATACTGAGGAATTCAGAGATATCATTGACGACAGCCTCTATCGCCGTATCAACTTTATTCGTATGTTGGGCAATAACTCTGCTCATAGCACCAAGCAGATCACGCCCGAACAAGCACAACTTGCGCTCGAAAACCTTTTCTATTTCCTTGACTTCGTGGCATACTGCTACGCAGATAAGTACGATGAACATACATACGACAAAACACTCTTGACTCAATCTCAGGAGCCTGTGAAGGAAGAACCCGAGGTCAATGTAGATCTCGAAGCTCTCATGAGGGAAAATGCAGCTCTCAAGGCAGAACTGACTCAAAAACGCCAGGAGCAGCAACAGACATATTCGCCCAAGCCACTCGACCTATCTGAATATAAGACGAGAAAGATTTACATCGATACTATGCTCCAGGATGCAGGTTGGGTCGAAGGCAAGGATTGGTTTAACGAGTACCCGTTGCCCGGAATGCCGAACCATTCCGAAATTGGATACGCAGACTATGTTCTTTTCGATGATGCACACCGTCCACTCGCTGTTATTGAAGCAAAAAGAGCGTGTAAGGATGTAGCAGTAGGCCGTCAGCAAGCAAAGCTTTACGCAGACTTACTTGAGAAGAAGTTCGGTAGGCGTCCAATCATCTTCCTTACAAATGGCTTTGATACTCGTATTTGGAATGACAAATACTACCCCGAACACCGTGTTAGCGGATTCTACTCCAAGAGAGATTTGGAGAAAGAGTTCAATAAGCTCACGATGAGAACCTCTCTCGCCCATGTTCAGGTGAGCGATGCGATATCGGGAAGATACTATCAGAAAGAAGCAATCAAGGCAGTATGCAGAGCATTTGATGAGCAGAACAGAAGAAAAGCCCTCCTCGTTATGGCGACCGGCTCGGGCAAGACAAGAACGGTTATATCCATTGTGGATGTCCTTCTGCGCCACGGATGGGTGAAGAATGTGCTGTTCCTTGCCGACCGAAACAGCCTCGTAACGCAAGCAAAACGCGCTTTTGTCAATCTTCTTCCGAACTTAACAGTAACGAACTTGTGCGAGGAAAAGGATAATCTTACTGCAAGAGGTGTGTTCTCTACCTATCAGACAATGATGAATTGCATTGATGATGCCAAGGATGAGAACGGCGGTAAGTTGTTCACAGTTGGCCACTTCGACCTCATCATCTGTGATGAAGCACACCGCAGTATTTATAACAAGTACAAAGATATCTTTAACTATTTTGATGCACACCTGGTAGGTCTTACAGCAACACCGAGGGATGAAATTGACAAGAACACTTACGGTATCTTCGAACTCGAAAACGGCGTTCCAACATATGGTTATGAACTGGCACAAGCTGTCCAAGACGGATACCTTGTTGACTTCGTAAGCATCGAAACAAAACTTAAATTTATCGAGGAAGGTATCGCATATGACGAACTTTCCGATGAAGATAAAGAAGAATATGAGGCATTGTTCGCAAACGAAGATGATGAGCTTCCCGAAAGGATAAACAGTTCCGCACTTAACGAGTGGATCTTTAATGAGGATACCATTCGACAGGTACTCAATACGCTGATGACTCAAGGAATCAAAATTGAGTACGGCAGCAAAATGGGTAAATCGATCATCTTTGCAAAGAATCACAGACATGCAGAGAAAATTAAAGAAATATTCGACAAGGAGTATCCGAGCTATAACGGATACTGCCAAGTCATAGATAACTACACGAATTACGCACAGAGCTTGATTGATGAGTTCTCCGATCCCGATAAGATGCCTCAAATTGTTGTGTCGGTTGACATGATGGATACAGGAATCGATGTTCCCGAGGTGGTTAACCTTGTGTTCTTCAAGAAGGTGCTATCTAAATCAAAGTTCTGGCAGATGATCGGCCGTGGAACAAGATTGTGTCCGGCACTCATAGACGGTGTGGACAAGAACATCTTTTACATATTTGATTTCTGCGGAAACTTCGAGTTCTTCCGGTTGAACAGTAAAGGCAAAGAGGGCTTTGCAACTCAATCCGTTCAGGAGAGAATATTCAATCTCAAGGCAGAACTTGTATTCCGTCTGCAAGGACTTGAATATCAAACCGATGATTTGATTGCTTTCCGTTCGTCCTTAATTGATGATCTCGTAGCAAAGATCGGCGAACTGAATAGAGATAATTTTGCAGTTCGTCAGCATCTGAGATATCTCGACCAATTCTCGAAGCGAGAGGGATATGAAGCCCTTACATATGAAAACACGCTCCAAATTGCGGAAGAAATTGCCCCTCTCATTCTGCCGTATGAGGATGACTCGAGTGCGGTTCGCTTTGATGCTTTGATGTACGGTCTCGAACTTGCGTATATCCTCGGGAAGACATATTCCAAGGCAAAAAACGATCTCGCAAAGAAGGTATATGCTGTATCGAGGGTTGCTACTATTCCGGCGGTAAGCGCCAAGAGCGACCTTATAAGCAAAATACTCAATACCGATTATGTGGAGAACGCAGGTATCAATGAGTTTGAGCATATCAGAATAGAGCTTCGTGACATAATGAAATACATTCCAATGGTTGAAAGACCGATATATCAAACGGACTTCACAGATGATGTGCTTTCTGTAGAAAGAAATGAATCGGAGCTTGATAGTGATGAGTTGCAGAACTATAGAAACAAGGTGAACTATTATATTCGTCAGCATATGGACAACGAGGTAATAGCAAAACTTCATACCAACAAACCTCTCACTTCTGCCGACATAAAGGCTCTTGAAGGAATCCTGTGGTCAGAACTTGGCACGAAGGAAGAATACGAGAAGGAATACCAGGATAAGCCTCTCGGTGTTCTTGTAAGAGAAATCGTTGGTCTTGATATGAATTCCGCAAAAGAAGCGTTTGCTAAATATCTTAACGAAGTCAACTTCGATGACAGACAGATTTATTTTGTAAATCAGATAATAAATTACATAGTTAAAAACGGAATGCTTGCAGACTTTAAGGTGTTGCAGGAGGCCCCCTTCACAGATCGTGGTGAAGTAAGTGATGTTTTTGAAGATACGGTTATCTGGCTTGACATTATGAAGATAATAAAAAGCATAAATGCAAATGCGTATGCGGCATAATCGAAAGGACAATCCCTAATGGGTAGCCAATACTCACGGAGGTGAAGAAATGGACAGCGATGCTAAATTAAGACCGTTATATCTCGCCAAAATCCTTTATGAGATGACGGATGAGGATCACTATTTGACTACGGCACAATTGATCCAAATCCTTGAAGGAAAATACGGCATTAAGGCTCATCGTCAAACGATAAAGGCAGAAATCGAATTGTTAAAGCAGTTTGGGTTAGAGATTGAAGAAGTAAAATCCACACAGAACAGATATAACCTGTACGGAAGAACCTTCGATGCTCCCGAGCTAAAACTACTTATTGATGCTGTCGAATCGTCAAAATTCATTACAGCCTTAAAAAGCAAGGAACTTGTAAAGAAGATCAGTTCTCTTGCAAGCGATCAGGTTGCAGCTACATTGACGAGAAATGTAAGTTGCGAGGGTCGCATAAAGCCTGGAAACGAAAAGATATATTTCATTATTGATACAATTAATGAAGCCATAAATGCAAATAAACAGATTTCCTTTCAGTATTTCCAGTACAATGTTCGAAAGGAACAGAAACTAAAACACAACGGCGAACCGTATGTTATTACACCATTACACCTTGTGTGGAACGGCGATTATTACTACATGGTGGGTGTGTACGACTACAAGCAGCAGATTGGAACCTTTCGAGTTGACCGCATAGCAAAGCGACCTGTGATACTTGATGTAGAGGGAACACCTGCTCCGTCTGACTTCAATATCGATGAATATATCAATACCACATTCCGAATGTTTAATAGCGAACACGCCGAAGTGGAGCTGATTTGTAACAACGAGGTTATGGATTCCATAATTGATAAATTTGGTGCAGATGTTACAACATACGCAAATGATATGACCTCCTTCCGCGCAATTGCAAATGTGGCTGTAAACCATGTGTTCTACAGTTGGGTGTTTGGCTTCGGTGGTAAGGTTAAAATCAAAGGCCCCGATGATGTTCGAAAAAAATATATGGAAATGCTACTGTCTGCGGTAAGCAACATTGAATAGGAGTTATAGTATGAACGGAGAAAAATTTACACTAATGCAGTATTCAATTAGCGCAATTTTTGGATTGATTGAAGCTGAAGATTTTGTTATCCCGGAAATTCAGCGCCCATTTGTGTGGAAGCGAAGCCAAGTCCGTGATCTGATTGACTCCCTGTACAATGGTTATCCCACCGGATATATTATCACCTGGAAGAATCCCGATGTGCAGACCAAGGACGGCGGTAAGGCAAATGGTAAGAAAGTTCTTATTGACGGTCAGCAGCGTGTAACAGCACTTATGGCATCTATAGCGGGAAAAGAAGTTCTTGACCAGGACTTCAATAAGGATCGCATCAAGATTGCGTTCAATCCTATTGCAACGGACGAAACAAAGCGTTTCGCTGTCCAGGATGCATCTCATCTCAAGGATAAGAGATGGATACCCGATATCTCTGTTGTTTTCTCCACTGGATTCAAGCAGAGAGCTTTTGAAAATGAGTATACGCAAAATAACCCTGGCGTGGATCTTGATGAGCTATCCGAAACCATTGGTAAACTCAAAGGGATCGCCAACAGACAAATAGGTGTCATTGAACTTGACCATAGCCTCGATATCGATGAGGTGACAGAAATCTTTATTCGAATCAACTCAAAGGGAACGGCATTGAGCCAATCTGACTTTGTAATGTCGAAAATGGCTGCGGATACTACGCACGGCGGTGGCCTTATGCGTAAAGCTGTAGACTATTTCTGCCACCTTGCATCCAAGCCGGACTTCTACCCCTATATGACCCACGATGCGGAATTCCAGGCATCAAAATATGCGGATAAAATCAAGTGGCTTGCAAAGGATTATGATGATATTTTCGATCCCGATTACGGCGATATGCTGCGAGTTTCCTTTATGCACCAGTTCCGCCGTGGTAAGCTTGCAGACTTGGTAAGTTTGCTTTCCGGCAGAGATTTTGAATCAAAAGAGTATAGAGATGACATTGTCGAGGACTCCTATGAAAAACTCGATAACGGTATTCAAAACTTTATCAATCAGTACAATTTTGCACAGTTCATTATGGCGATCAAGGGTGCTGGCTTTACATCCAACAAACTCCTCAACTCCATGATGACTCTGGACTTTGCCTATACCTTGTATTTGATTCTGCTTGCCGATGACAGCGTTCCCAACGCTCAGATTAAGCGGTATGTTCAGAAATGGTTTGTCATGTCCACATTGACCTCCCGTTATATTGGTTCACCCGAAACTGTCATGGATCGTGATATGAGAAGTATCGGAGAAAAGGGATTCATTAACTTTATGAATGAGGTGGAAGCAGCGAATCTTTCGAACACTTTCTGGAATATCACTCTTCCGCAGCTCCTTGAGTCTTCCTCGGTCAACAGCCCTGCTTTTAACACCTTCCTGGCAGCTCAGATCAATCTGAATTGCAATTCAATGCTGATGAATGGAACGAAGATTTCTGACCTTATTAGTATTTCCGGCGATGTGCATCATATCTTCCCCCGAGCATACCTCAAGAATAACGGTGTGGACTCTAAGGTAAAATACAATCAGGTTGCAAACTATATTTATCTCGATACCCAGGTCAACAAATCAATCAGCGATGATGCTCCCTGCGTGTATTTCTCTAAGGTGAAGGCTCAATGTGAGGGTGGCGATATCGAGTTCGGTAACATCTCGGATACTGAACTTCTCGTTAAGAACCTGGAGGAAAATTGCATTCCTGCGGATATTGCCGAGATGGATGTAAGCAGATATGATGAATTCTTGTTACAGCGTAGAAAGATGATGGCAAAGCTCATTGAGAAGTATTACAAAAATCTTTGATTAAACAGAAAATAGGAATTAAACATCCCCATTAAACATCGGAGGTGAACAACGTGAAGGACATAGACAAATATAGAGGTTGCATTATCGGCGGTGCAGTCGGCGACGCCCTCGGTTTTGCTGTTGAATTTATGCAAGATGAAACCATATTTCAAAAGTATGGCGAGTCGGGCATTACGGAGTATGAATTGATTAACGGTGTTGCACAGATTTCCGATGACACACAAATGACCCTGTTTACTGCCAACGGCCTACTGCTCGGAACTACGCGCGGTATGACCAGAGGAATAATGGGAAGCTATCCTGGGTATATAGCACTATGCTACAAGGAATGGTACAAGACTCAGTATGAGCCATATCCTCTCAACGAAAAAAATCCTTACAGTTGGCTGATTAATGTTCCCGAGCTTTTTGCATCACGCGCTCCAGGTAACACTTGTTTGTCTGCCATTGAGTCTGGAATAGAAGGTACAATCCAAGAACCAATCAACCGAAGCAAGGGCTGTGGAGGTGTAATGAGAGTTGCACCCATTGGCATTTATTTCGGAGATAAAAGGATCACAATTGATGATGTGGACATGATCGGTGCAGAAACTGCTGCACTTACTCATGGGCATGAGCTTGGATATATTCCTGCGGCTGCCTTGGTTCACATTATCCACCTTATATCTCATCAAGAAATTAGCCTTGTAGATGCGGTTAATGATGCAATTGTCTCGATGGAAAGGCTGTTCCCCGATTCAAAGCACATGAATACATTTACAGCCTTAATGAAAAAGGCAATTGAGCTATCAGAAGAAGACCTTGATGATCTCGATGCTATAAGAGAACTTGGACAAGGATGGGTTGCAGAAGAAACGCTTGCAATCGCTGTATATTGTGCCTTGAAGTATTCTCAAGACTTTGAAAAGGCAATTGTTGCCTCTGTGAATCATAGTGGAGATAGCGATTCAACAGGAGCAGTTACAGGAAATATCCTTGGTGCATATCTCGGCATGAAAGCAATCCCGAAGAAATTCCTGGATAACCTTGAACTCAAGGATGTTATTCTCGAAATTGCGGATGACCTATTTAACGATTGCAAAATATCTGAGTATGGCTCGTACCGTGATGAGATATGGGAACAAAAATACATATACAAGACATATAAACCCAAGCCGAAGGATCAAAGCGCTGAGTGTACTATCATTTTGTTTCCCGAGTTTGTCACTCTGAAACAGGATGTGGAGAAACTTCGTACAGAAATATCTATGCTCCTATTGGAAAGAGATGAACTCAGGCTTGTCATTTGCAAAAATATTGAAACAGCATATATGCTTGCTCTCGGTAGCTTGGAATATAAAGCCTTTGAGTTGCAATGCAAGGTGCTACGCCTCAGACGGAAGATAGACTTAATTCAAGCCAAGAAGAATCGTCAAGAGAAAATAGTCCTTTCTGCAATCGAAGAAACTCTTGATGAGGAATTTGCGGAGTACCAACGCCAGTTGGACGAACAGATCAACAAGATGAATAAGGCCCTGGATCATAGTAAAGGAACGCCTTTGACAGAGGAAGAAACAAAGGAAATTAAGAAAGTCTACCGAAACATTGTTAAGGCGTTGCACCCGGATCTGCATCCCGAGGTAACACCGGCACAAGTGCAGCTATTCCAAAATGCGGTTGAAGCATATGAACACGGTGACCTAAATAGCCTTCGCATCATAAACACGATGGTAGCAGAGCCGATTGTAGTTGAACCAAGTGAAAGCGCATTGACAGTTTTGGCAAAGGAAAAGGAACGGCTCTTAAAGACTCTGGAACTGATCCGTGAACAAATTGCTGAAATAAAATCAGAATTTCCATATACGATGAAGGAATTGGTGGAAAGCCCCGAGAAGATTGCAGAAAAGAAGGCAGAGATCGAGGAAACACTCGCTGAACTAAAGGAAGCGTATGACTTCTACTCTGCGAGGTTGAAGGAAATGTTGAGGTAATATCATGAGTGATATAGTCAAAAAAGATGATACTGGTCTTGTCAGCCTACTTCATGGTAAGGGCGGCGGTCTAACAATTCCCAAGCCGTTTGAAAGGGATATCTTTCTTTTCGATAGCTATGTTGCAGGAACCTCATATATAGAAGGTATTGAAGAACTTGAACCGCATCTAAATGTGGATGACCGCTTGGACTTCTTCAGAGAACCCGATAACAAGTATGATTCCAAGGCAATCGTAATTAAGAACACGGACGGCGTTAAGATTGGCTATGTTCCTCGTGAGGATAATGCTATATTTTCACGCCTTATGGATGCCGGAAAGCTTCTCTTTGGTAGGATTACTCACAAAGAAACAAAAGGTCGCTGGCTCAAAATTCGGATAAAAATCTACCTGCACGAGTGATTGATAGAAAATTGAATTAGGATACTGGATCAAAGAGGTGATGTCTACAAGCATCACCTCTTTTGACACTTTTGAAAACCCTATTGCAAAGATCGAAAGAACCTGCTATAATGATGCTAACGGAAACGCATAGTTTCCAATAGATAAAGAGGTGCTACTATGAGATCAAAGAGCCTTGACATTATGACGAATATTAAGGAGTATGCGGAACGCTTCTATCTGGAACACGGAAGATCTCCGTATAAGTCTGAAATCGCAGAGGAAATAGGCTTCACCAAGGGAACAGCAGCGAAATACCTCGCAGAAATGCGTGAGAGGGGTATGATCGAATATGACGGTTATACCATCCACACCGAGGTTACTCGCAAGTATAACGGTGAAAAAGCCGGTGCTGCCATCTTGGATAGTTCCGTATCATGTGGCCCCCTGCAGCTCGAGGAAGAACGAGTCCTCGAGTATGTTAATCTCCCTGCAGCCATCTTCGGTGGCGGTGACTTCTTTATTCTCCGCGCCAACGGTGACTCCATGGTGGATGCAGGTATCGATGACGGCGACTGGATCGTTGTCAAGAAACAGAATACAGCCGAAGAAGGAGATATCATTGTCGCTCTCTCTGACGGTTGCAATAACTTAAAGTATTTCTACAGAAATAAGCGTAAGGGCTGTGCTATCCTCCGTTCCGCAAACGAAGCAAAGGGATACAAGGATATTGAGGTGTATGATCTCCAAATCCAGGGTGTTGCACAGAATGTCATAAAGAGATTGTAATCCCTATCAAAACAGGAGGTTCTAAAGTGGAGAAAGTATTTGTGAAAGTCGATTATCAGGTTCTTGCTGGCGGCGCCATAAGACCTACCCGTATTCATTGGCACGATGGCCGCACTTGGAATATCGACAAGACCCTTCACTCTTGTACCTCCGAGCATGACTTCAAAGGAATTCGCTACACGGTACTTATCGGTAGTGCGGAAAAATATCTATACCGAATTGATGATCAGTGGTATGTTGAGTCAATTCAACCGGAGGTGGACACTGGATGAGAAGCTACATTTCATACGATGAGTTGGAAGAACTCGGTGAAACCATCGTAAGAGCGTATATCAACAAAACTCGGCGGTACAATGCCTTGTGCGTAGATATAGAAGGCTTGGTTACGGATTATTTAGGACTAACCGTAGTTTATGAAACCATCGCCGAAGACGATCCAAACAAGATCGCATTCCTTCCCAATGGCAAAAGACCTCTGCGTGTCATCCGTGACGGTAAGCGAGTGCAAGTGGTATTTCCGAAAAATACGGCGGTACTCGACAAGGTGCTACTTCATGAAAATGAAAGCAGTCGCCGTAGATTTACGCTCGGACACGAAGGGGCGCATAGTATAATTGCAAAGCAGAACCCTATGCAAGATGTGGGATGTTTTCATAATGAATTCGATCCCGAAAGACATTACACATTCGAAGAACAGAAAGAATTACTCTCCTTCTCTGAAGCCCAGGCCGACAGACTCTCGTCTGTATTCTTAATGCCTCGCTTCATACTGGAAAAGGTTATGAAAAAATACAAGTGCGAAAAAGGACTGCCCATCTATGGCTGGAATGTCTTTGCCCCGGAAGACAAGATCAAGCTCCGTAAGATGGCAGACTGCATGGGTGTTTCCTACCAGGCACTTGTCATCCGCCTTAAAACATTGGGATTGCTGATCCCACATGACCTTACCGAGTATTTGGAGAAGGGACTGCAGCTTGGAGGTGCGCAATGACACAAAACCAAGAAATCCTGTATGATAGCAGGTTCGGGAATCTCACACCGGAAGTTGCAGAAAAGATACGCAAATCCCGTGAAGAAGCAAAAAATCTGAAAGGCAGAACATTGAAGTGTCCCGTATGTGGTTTCCGAATCGAAGAAATCTACGGTATAACAGCAGGGATCGTTCATGTGAAATGCCGAAAGTGCAAGTTGGAAGAACCGCTGAATCTTGCCTATTTCAGAAGACTAAAGATGAAGAAAAGACTAATAAACCCGTACCATATCGGGAAAATTAGTAGATAATTAGAACGAAACGGAGGTGTAAAAGTGAATAGGACATACCTTTGCATTGACCTCAAGAGCTTTTACGCCTCTGTGGAATGTATCGACCGAGGACTCGATCCGCTGACTACAAACCTCGTAGTGGCAGACCTCGGACGAACAGAGAAAACAATCTGCTTGGCGGTTACGCCTTCGCTGAAATCCTATGGTGTATCAGGACGAGCAAGGCTCTTCGAGGTCATTCAGAAGGTAGAAGAAGTTAATCGAGGACGAGCGTACAAGGCCCCCGGCAGAAAGCTTGAAGGAGAATCGTATAACGACCCCGAACTCAAAAGCAATCCTTCTCTTGCCCTGGGGTATATCGTTGCTCCTCCACGCATGGCTCACTATATGGAACTCAGCGCCAAGATCTACGATGTGTACCTCAAGCACATTGCTCCCGAGGATATCTATGTGTACTCCATCGATGAGGTGTTCATAGATTTGACCCACTACCTGGGATCACGCAAAATGAATGCCCATGAGATGGCGCAGATGCTCATCAAGGATGTGCTTGCCACCACCGGCATCACCGCAACGGCAGGTATCGGAACAAATATGTACCTCGCCAAGATTGCGATGGACATTATGGCGAAAAAGATGCCGGCAGATGAAAACGGTGTCCGTATCGCCGAGCTTGACGAGATGACCTACAGAAAAGAACTTTGGGATCACAAGCCGCTGACAGACTTTTGGATGGTCGGAAAAGGCATCGCCAATAAGCTCGAGGACAACTATATGTTCACCATGGGCGATGTCGCCAGGACTTCCCATTATAACGAAGCGAAGCTGTTCAAGCTGTTTGGCGTTAATGCGGAACTGCTCATTGACAGAGCTTGGGGATGGGAGCCTACCACGATAGCGGATATCAGAGCATACAAGCCTTCCTCCAACAGCCTAAGTGTGGGACAGGTACTACATTGCCCATACGACTATGAGAAGGCAAAACTCATTGTTCGTGAAATGATTGATCTTCATGTGCTGGACCTCGTAGACAAGGGACTTGCTACGGATCAGATTGTCCTCACTATCGGGTACGATATCGAGAACCTTACAGACCCCAAAATAAGCGCCAAATACCAGGGTGAGGTCACTACAGACCACTATGGTCGCAAAGTGCCGAAACACGCCCACGGTACGACAAATCTAAAGAGAAAAACATCATCCTCGCACATTATAACGGATGCCACGATGGAACTGTATGATCGGATCGTGGATAAGAATCTTCTTGTCCGCCGTATCACCATTGCAGCTTGCAAGTTGGTGCGAGAAAGTGAAATCCCCCAGGAACGAGAAGCCGAACAATTAACCCTCTTTGACGATCCCGAAGAACTGCTGCGGAAAGCCCAAGAGGAAGAAGATGCTCTCGCCCAGGAGAAGAAAATGCAGAAAGCAATCTTGGAGATCAAGAAGCGATTCGGCAAGAACGCTATCCTCAAAGGAATGAACCTACAGGAAGGCGCAACAGCCAAGGAGCGCAACTCCCAGGTGGGCGGTCATAAGGCGTGAAACAAAAAAGAAGGAAGGAATACAATGAGCATTCAAATAGATGCCGCAGGTATCATTATAGATTTACTTGTGAAGGGCTACAGAAAATCCAATAAAGACAATTGGGATGAGCAATGGTGCAAGTGCGACTTTGCATTTAAGTCAGACAGTTGGCTGAACTATCAGTCTGTGGATAATGAGGTGCTGCTCTCTTGTGAAATAGAGGAACTGGAACAGTCTCTAACTCAACTTATTAACGGTGAAATAACGGAAAAGAAGATGATCGAACCCATAGAGCCGGACTTCAAGTTTATTCTTTATCCCGAGGAAGACCTGCGTAACAATCCCAATTACACCTATGTGCAGCCAGGATATGAGATAGTTGACATCTACCTCGAATGGCGTGTGTACTTCTGGAATGAAGGATTAACTGACAACTATCTGACAGTAACCCTCGGCAGAGAAGAAATAACTATGCTCCGTGACTATCTCAGAACAGTCATAAAGAAATAGGAGTAAGAGATGACTAAGGCAGAAGAACTGTATGCGGATATCATAAACCTTCCACATCACGAACTCGCCACCCGGCAGAGGATGCCCCTCATCAATCGAGCCGCCTCCTTTTCCCCTTTTGCAGCTCTCACCGGTTATGATGAGGTCGTAAAGGAAACCGCAAGGTTGACGGATGCGAGAATCGAACTTGATGACAGCACAAAGATCATTCTGAGTGACAAACTCAAAATGGCAATGGAGATGGCAGATCAGGAACCGACTATCACGGTTACCTACTTCGTGGCGGATCAGAAGAAAGCCGGTGGTGCGTATGTGGACTATACCGGCATTATAAAACGCATCGATGAATATGAGCGCAAGGTCTTATTTGTAGATAAAACATCTATTCCCATTGATGACATATACGCCATTGAGGGAGAGATATATAAAGGCATGGAATAACCATGCCACAACTAAATATACGACTTTAAATCGTGCAAGCAGAGCCGGTCGCTGACCGTGTCTTCCAAGCGCCGTACAAGGTCGAGATCAATAGAAATCCTACAGGATAACTGTAACTATTGGTCTTGATTTGTACGGCGCTTTTTTGTTTTGCGCGAAACCCTTGTACGGTGATTGGAGTCCTTTCTCGGCTTGCCCGGGAAAGGACTTCAAATGTTTATACAGGAATGGAACTGTAGCATAGGTCGCTATCCGTGATCTCCGAACTTTTGATCGATCCATCAAAAATTCAAATTCAAGGAGATTACGAAAGTGAGTACCAAATTTTATATCAAAGACGAGAACGGCATCTTTTTATCTATTGACAGCAAAACCAAATACACCTGCCTGGAAGGTCAGGCTCTGTACGATTTTCTGAAAACGGAAGACGGCAGAGGCCGTCGCTTCCATGTGGATATCGATGAGGACGGCAACAAGATCGGCATTGAAGCAAGTCCCGAGTTCCTCAAAGCAGAGGAATCCAACAAGAACCACGCTGCCTACCTGGAAAGACAAAAAGCGGAATCAGGAGTGGAAGTCATTTCTGCCAACATCATCGTCAGGGACAGCGAAACCGAAGTGGAACTGATCGAAACCGTTGCGGATATAACGGTGAATGTGGAACTGGAAGCATTGAAAGCCATTGACCTGCAAAATCTGCGTAAAGCATTAGGACAGCTCTCGAAGGCAGAATACGACCTCATCTATCACCTGTATCTTGCGGATGAGCCTTTGACAGAACGGCAGTATGGTGCAGTTCGTGGCATTCCACAGAAGACTGTGAACTGCCGCAAGAAGGTCATCCTCGGCAAGCTGAAAAATTTTATATAACTTTTTTCGCTCAAAACTCGAAAAAGTCACAAATAAGGGATGAGGGGCAAAAAAGCCTCTCATGCACCTTGAAAACCGAATATGAACAGGATGCCGAGGTATAAACTCACCGGACCGTAAAAGGAAAGCTGTCGGACAGAAGCGCCAGGACTCCACGCAAGTGGACGAGCGATACATTCTGCGCCGAGTCGGAAGATATACAGCATATTTCGATTGGCCAAGACTCCGGTGTAGGACTAACGATACTTCTGCCGAAAGCAGCTCGCCGGAAGGCGGGATATGTTGTTTCAGGCTGAAAACTATGTCTGTTACAACATATATGATGCTCGTTCTCTCATTGTGAATCTGACCGAGGGAAATATGCTGCGAGATACTCGACATCCTTGAATCCAAAGCTCGATAACGAATTATTTGTGTTTGAGCGATGGAACTACTGTGCAGGAGCAGCGATGTTCCTGCATACCATTCTGTCGCTCAAACAATTCTAAATCACTAACAAAAACAAGGAGATAAAAGATATGTTTGAAATTACTTATAGCGACAAGGAAACTTTTGAAGCCTACCAAAACGCAGGTAAAGCCCACAAAGGCGGCACCTACGATTTTACTTTTGAAAACAGATTTATCATCTACCACGCATGTCTGCGAAACAAGGTAGATTACATCGCAATCGACATGACAACCGGTCTTGCCTCTTGCGTTATTACCAAGCAGCCCGGCAACCTCTACACCGAGGTGTCCTACAGACGGCTAATCCCTCACATTCTCTACTCTGTGAAGTACACCGGAGATATGAGATACCTCAACCGCTTTGCAAGCGATCCCATCGAAGTGATTGACTCTATCTTCCGAGTGGTGCTTCCCAATAACGGATACACCATTCGAGAAGAACAGATCAGTCTTTCAAAGAAAATGTTTATCGGCTTTACCGAAAAGCAAATCACCCTCTGTGAAGCGGAGGTCGGAACTGGTAAAACCTTTTCTTATTTGGTGGCAGCCATTGTCGCCAAACATTATAACGGAATGACCTACGGTCAGAACCTGCCCGTCACAATCACCACCTCAAGCATCGAGCTTCAGAAGGCACTGGTGGAGCGTGAAATTCCCAACCTGTCCAAAATGCTTATGGACTATCACATCATCGATCAGCCTCTGACTGCGGTACTTCGCAAGGGTAAGGAACATTACCTCTGCCGTTATCGCTTCGAGGATTTCCTCAAGAACATTCGCCTGTACCCCGAGAAATATGCCGCTACTATTGAAATGCTCGAGAAGATGTCAGACTTCCGTGGGGGGATCGACCTGGACAGATATCGCATCAGCGGAGCGATCAAAAGCAGAATCTGCATTAAAGGCACGTGCGCCGGATGCTCCCGAAAGAAAGAATGCGTGTATAACAAGTTCGCAAAGAGAATGTACAACCTTCCCGATCTGGACTTCCAGGTGACGAACCACAATATGTACCTCATGTCCCAAAAGGCCAAGACCAACGATCATCCGCCCCTGCTCCGTGAGAGTTGTTTTGTGGTTGTGGATGAAGCCCATAAGTTCAAGGAAGCAGCCGAGGACACCTTCGGAGAAAGAATCAGCGAGAAGGACATCCTCCGCTATGTGAACTCCGTCAAAATTCTTTGCTCTCCCAAGGCTAACAGAGATAAGTACAAGGAATTCCTTGCAAGCCTCATCAAAGAGAGTGAAGCTCTGTTCAACAGCCTTCGTAAGAAGCAGAACAGCGACATCGAGGACGAGCACGGAAATATTATCTCTATGTCGGCATTCCAATCCGGCAAACTCAACAAAATCATGTATCTCATCGATAAGATCGAGGGCATGAAGATCAAGCGCAATTACGGTATCCCCGTGACCGGTGGTTACCTCAAGACTGCCATTACTGCTATCAACAAAACGAGCAAGTCCACCATTTGGTTGGACACGGATGAAAACGGTGTTTTGTCGTTGTGCAGCACTCCCAAGGACATCAATAACATTCTCCGCACCAAGGTGTGGGATCGTAATGTGAGCCATGTACTGACCTCCGGCACGATCTCGGACGGCACAGACTTCGAATACTTCAAAGCAGAAAACGGATTGGAATACATTCCCCATCGTCTGCTCCTCGAGTCCCGTACCGAGTCGCCCTTTGATTACGCAAAGCACACAAGACTGTATATCCCCAAGGGAATGCCTATCCCGGATAACGATAGCGAGGACTACTTCAAGACCATTGCCGATGAGATTTATAAGATCATCCAGGCCACCAACGGCCATACGGCAATCCTCTTCACCTCCTATAAGACGCTTAGCCTCGTGCATGAGCTTCTGAAGGACAAGCTGACCGCATACGACACCATCTGCATGACCAGAAGCAACAAGAATGCTATCACCGACTTCAAGAAGTCCAAGAATGGTATCCTTTTCGCTTCCGGCTCTATGTGGGAAGGCGTTGACTGTGTCGGCGACTGCCTCTCTTCCGTTATTGTTGTAAGATTGCCCTTCCCGATGAGAAGCGCACTTATGGAAGAAAAGAAGGAAACCTGCGACAACGTGGGCGACTTCGTGGACAGATACTGCACCCCCAATATGCTGATCAAGCTCCGCCAGGGCGTCGGTAGACTCGTTCGTTGTGAGAGCGATACCGGTGTTGTGTCCATCCTCGATCCGAGAGCCACCTCCAAGTCCTATTCGGGCAAGGTCGGCCAGGCATTCCATAAGTTCCCCAAAGTGGACTCCACCGAGGAAATCGAAAGCTTCATGAGAAGCGTTAAGAGCAAAAGGTACTACGCAGAATAAAAGGAGAAACATATGAGCAGAAAATGTAGGGAGAACCACCATGGAAAAAAGAATGCTTTCAGCCAGGGAGGTCGAAACCAGGGAAACCTTAATCCGCATCTTGGAAAGCACCCTGTCATCCCTCGAACAAAAAGAGAGAGTTATCGTAAAACGGTGTATCCTTCGCATGAAAAGCGAAATCGCCGAAACGGATAGGAGAAGAAAAGAAAATGAAAGCAGAAAAGCAAACCAAATCAGCAAATTTCATTCGCATTATTGCCATACTGAAAAGCCTTCGGGATGAGGGTAAAATCACCCCCAAGGAATATGGCAGAGCGAAGAAATATTATAAAAACCTTACCGGTGCCGATATTGTAATCGCCGATTAAGCCAAGGAGATGAACAATCATGCAAGAAAGAGCATTTATGATTGAAATGTCAATCGAGCATCCGGTAATGCGACAGGTGCAGTTCGGATCGCTCGAATTACCTGCTACCGAATATGAGATACGAGATGCGTTGCAGAAGATGAGAGCAACCAGGGATATGCTTACAAACCGTGAGTATTCTATCTATAACTGTGAGATTGTTCCGCAACTCAATGAAATCCGTCTTGATTCGGCTTCTCTGGATGAACTGAACTTCCTTGCCAAGCGACTCATCAGTTTGAACGGGGATGAGCGAAATATCATCAAGGGCATTGCTACGAAGGTAATCCCGACCGGTGAAGACGAAATCGTCAGTATCAGGGATCTCATCAACATGACCTACGGTACAGGAATCGTCTCTGTCGTTTCCAATGTAACCAATGATGAGCAGCTCGGGGAATTCGTTATTGAAAACGAATTACAAGACGAAATCGCCCTTGTCCCGGAAGGTGCTTCTCACCTGTTGGATAAGGAGAAGATCGGAAGAATTCAAAGAGCCGCAGATGGTGGTGTCTATGTGGGCAACCTGTATGTCTGCGCGGATCACTTCGAGATGCCCAAAGTCTATGACGGCATCTCGCTTCCCGAAGTTGAGCCGGAGCCTTGGTTTGCATTCCGATTGTTGGTTGCAGAACCACCCCAGGGCGATGAATCGAATGAAGAAGCAGCGGAGTGGATCTCGCTTCCCATGACACTCAAGGCGATGCGAGAATTCGCTACGCGCCACAATGTGGACAGCATCACCGACTGCGTGTATTACGGCTTTGAGTCTTCCATTCCGCAGATCACAGGTGAGTGCCTACCTTCGATGGATGATATCAAGACCTTAAACGATATTGCCAATCGAATGGCAGAGATGTCACCCGAGGATCAAGTGAAATTCAAGGCTGCCTTGGTAGCGGAAAGGCCCTACGGATTGACTCTTGCGGATATGGATAATATCGCAGCTAACCTCGATAAATACGAGATGACGACGGTGAGCGATAATGCTGGTGCATTCTTCAAGGAATACCTGCTCCATCACTTGGATACTCGCTTTGATCCCGAATGGTTGGACACCCTCGTGAGTTTTCGTGAGGGAAACAAGTTACTGGAACGCCTCGGGGCTTGTGTCACCGACTATGGGATTATCTCTGTCTCCGGTGGCTCGCTGTTTCAGCTTATGCCCTATAACCAGGAACAGACAGGCCAGGAAGAAGCACCTGCCGAAGCCCCGAACGAGGATGAAGGGATAGTAATGCAAATGTGAAAAACCGTACCGCAAAAGGATATCAAAAAGTTTGTTAAATAATCAGAAATTCGCTGGACTTGTGCGATTCTATGGATATAATGTTGGTTACAAAAGAGGTTGCGCATAAAATGTATGCGCAACCTCCCAACAGAGGAAAGGAGAGAAAACAATGGCAAAGCCGATGCTGATATCCCCGATATCGAAGCAAGGAATTCAACTGTTACGAGTGGCAGCCTACTGCCGAGTATCTTCTTCCTCTGCGGATCAGCTAAACTCCTACGCAACGCAGATCGACTACTATACCAAGCTTGCGAAGAAGAAAAAGAGCGAGTGGAACATGGTTGAGATTTTCGCAGATGAAGGTCTCAGCGGTATGAAAGCAAACAATCGTCCCGAGTTCCAACGAATGATCCGCATGTGCGAACTGCATCAGATCGACCTTATCATCACAAAGTCGGTATCCCGTTTCTCCCGAAACACAAAGGAAGCCTTGGAGTATGCAAGAAAGCTGAAGAACCTTGGGATCGGTGTGATCTTCGAGAAGGAAGGTATCAACACACAGTCCCTCGGTGATGAAATGCTACTCAACACCTTCGCTGCCATCGCACAAGAAGAATCCAAGGCAATCTCTCAGAACCAACGCCTCTCCATCGTCAAGCGAATGGAGCTTGGTATCTATGTAGACAGCAACGCACCTTACGGATTCAGACTTGAAGCCAAGCAACTCGTGGAGTATCCTCCCGAAGCAGGCATCGTGCGGTGGATCTTCCACTCCTACCTCTGCGGTATGTCCACCTCGGAAATCGCAAAGGAACTGACCGACCGTGGCATCCCCACTAAGAACGGCAAGGAGAAATGGAAGTCCTCCAAAATCTCCTATATGCTCTCCAATGAGCGATACATCGGAGATTGCAACTATCAGAAAACCTACCGTGATACCACAGTTCCATTCAAGCAATCCAAAAACCGTGGCGAGGAAGATATGTACTACGCCACCGAAACTCACGCCCCTATCATCGAGAAGGAAGTCTTTGATAAAGTACAAGTCCTTCTCAAAAAGAGAAAAGAACAGTTCACCAAATCCACAACACTCAATATCTATCCTCTTACGAGCCACATTCGATGCACCGAATGTGGCTCTTTCTATCGCCGTAAGGTTCGAAGCGGTGGAGTCAAATGGGTCTGTGCCAAGCACGAAGAAGACACCAAGGCTTGCAAATCCAACTACTACAGCGAAGAACAAATCTATGACGGTTTCCTATCAATGGTGAACAAGCTACGATTCGGACAAGAGAATATCCTCGGTCAAGTCATCGCCAAGCTCGAATATGCTACACAGCAATATAAGAGAAATAACAAAACAGCGATGCAGATCAGTCAGAAGATTGCGGAGATCAACGCCACGATCCTCAAGCTGAACGAACTGCGAACCAAAGGATACCTTGCCCCCGAGATACATCAGTCCCAGGTCAGAGAGATGCAGAAGAAACTCGCCTCCCTCAAGGAAGAACGGCAAGACCAATTCGAATCCCGAATCCTTGCCATGCTCCAAGATGTGAAAAAACTGAAGTCTCTGATAGATGAAATCGAAGAACCATTGGACGAGTTCGATGACAAGCTCTTCGAAGAAATCATCGTAGAAATGAGCCTCAATAACACAGACGAGCTGACAATCACCCTGCTCGGTGGGCTGAAATTCACAGAATTGATATAGGAGAAAATGCAATGAAAAAAACACGCTTTATACCATACGGATACACAATCCGAGAAGGTCGGACGGTAATAGAACATACCGAAGCCGAGATCATCCGAGAAATCTTTGACGAATATATCAAGGGAGCTTCTCTCAAGGATATCGCAGAGAACCTCACACAGAGAAGAATACCCTATACAGAGAAAACGGATGTATGGGATAAAGCGAGAATTGCAAGAATCATCGACAACGCAAAATACATCGGTGATGAGGAATATGACCCCATCATCGATGAGGACACATACGAAGGTGCGGTATCCATGAAGGCTGCAAGGCAACGCAATACCGTACAAAAAGAGTGCGAAGGGATCGCCCTGCTCCGAAACAGAGTCAAGTGCGAGGACTGCGGAAGCCCCATGGTACGCAGAATCTGCTCTAAGCGACATGTCAAGGAAAGTTGGACATGCCAAAACGCAGAGTGCGGAAAACGACTTCGCATCAGCGATGGCGACCTGCTACAGAAGATCACCATCCTCATGAATCGCATAATCAAGAACAGCGAACTGCTGATCCCCAAGCCTAAAACAAGAATAGTAGACTCACCGACTGTCGCAAACCTGCAACGGCAAGTGGATGCCGAACTTGGAAAAGATCACCCGAGCGAAGAATACATTGTCGAGAAAATCAGCGACATTGCAAGTCAGCTATATAAAGAAACTCAAGCAAAGAAAATCATCGTGGCTCAGATTGCAAGAAAGAGAGCCTCAATGATGAGGCCCCAGGAAAACTTTAATTGCGACTACTTCTCCGACCTAATAGACTATATCACACTCTCAAGCTCGGGGAAGGTCAGACTCCACACCAAAGTGGGGACGGAAATCACCGAAGGAGAGAACGAATAATGGCTGTAACCAAAATCCCAAAGAAAACAGTAACGCTCATCGAGCCGAAAAAGTCCTTCATAGTCGACAAAGCACAGCATCGCCAAAAGCGAGTGGCAGCCTACTGCCGAGTGTCCACCGACAGCGAAGAACAGCTCACATCCTACACCAATCAGATGAAGGTCTATACCGAGATGATCGCTGCTAACAAGGAGTGGGAGTTCGCCGGTCTGTATGCCGATGAAGGCATCTCGGGTACGAGAGCCGACAAGCGACCCCAATTCCAAAAGATGATTGAGGACTGCTTCAAAGGCAAAATCGATATGATCATCACAAAATCCGTGTCCCGATTCGCAAGAAACACCGTGGACTGCCTCGACTATGTCAGATCACTCAAGGAGATCGGCGTGGGTATCTACTTCGAGGAACAGAACATCGATACGCTGAAAAGCGATAGCGAACTGTACCTCATTATATACGCAGGTTTCGCACAGTCCGAATCCGAGAGTATCAGTAAGAATATCACATGGACACAACGAAAGAAATTCGAGGACGGCAAGGTTACCTTTATGTACAGCCGTACCCTCGGCTACAAAAAAGGTGAAGATGGCAACCCTGAGATCGTTCCCGAGGAAGCGGTCATCGTGCAGAGAGTCTTCGATATGTACCTCTCGGGAAAGTCTACCGATGAAATATCGGAGATACTCCAAAGCGAGGATATCGTAATCCCCGAGAAGAAACTGAACTTCAGCAAATCGATGATTATCCGTATGCTGAAGAACGAGAAATACTGCGGAGATGCCATCCTCCAAAAGACGGTAACCATCGATCCAATCTCCAAAAAGAGAAAAGTAAATGAAGGCGAAGCACCAATGTGGCTCGTAGAAAACAGTCACCCTGCAATCATCACTCGAGAGGTATTCAACAAGGTGCAAGAGGAATCCGCCCGAAGAAAAGCCAAAGCCCCTCAGTCTGAAAAGACGGCTCTGACTGCCTCGGGAAAGCACTCCAAGTACGCACTCACGGAAGTAATGATGTGCGGAGAATGCGGAAGCCGATACAAGCGAGTGACATGGAACATCCGAGGAAAACGGAGAATCGTGTGGCGATGCATCAGCCGACTTGACTACGGCAAGAAATACTGCAACGACTCCATAACGGTGGACGAGCAAGCCCTCCAAAGAGCCATTGTGAGAGCCTTGAACCGCTTTAACATCGAGGACGAGTCAACATACCTCATGCTGATGAAATCCACCATCGGCGAAGCCATAGGCATCAACGGTGGTTCAGATGAGATCGACCTGCTCGAAAGACGAATCGATGCCCTCAATAAGAGGATGCTTGACCTCGTATCGCTGAGTGTCCAAGAGGACGATGATGCCGAGAACTACGAAGACGAGTTCAAGAGCATCTCAATGCAGATCGAGCAACTCTCCAAACGCATCACGGCGATCCGTGAAAGCGAAAGCGAGGACGGAGAGCTCCAAGCGAGAGTCAAGGAAATTCAAGACATCATCGACAAGCGAAAAGAAAACAGGGATGTCTACGATGATTCCATCGTCAGACAGATGGTGGAATGCATCAAGGTCTACCATGACGGCAGACTGCAAATCATCCTCGGCGGTGGGTACGAACTCGAAGAATACCTCGAGAAGTAAATAACGGCAAACAGCGAATAAGCAACCAAGGCTTATTCGCTGATCGTTTTATTCGTTATTTTCGCTGTCCTCATCATCACTGAACTGCCCGAGAACAATGTTGTCAAAAGCCTCGGAATCGTCAAAATCCTCATCCTCGTCCGGCTCAATCCAAAGAGAAACATCACGGGCATAGAGCTTATTCAGGAACAGCTTACCTGCGGTGGTTTTCTTTTTGCCGTTATACTCAATGACCATTGCCTCGGCAAAGCCCATTGATCCCGGACGGCGTTCCTTGGCGGTGCGCGTTAGCTGCTTAATAGAAACAGCCCCGAGTTTCTCGCTGAATACCTCGTCATTCAACTGGTCCTTAAAAACTACGCAGAGCTTTGCTACAGCGTTCATAATGTTTGCAGAGAAAGAATTGGAGTCACCCTCCCAAGTGCCTATGATCAGGCGCAGAACACGGTTAAGAATTTGATATCCGTATTTGGTGTAAATGGCTTCCAAGGTCGAAACGGCGCAGATATGTCCCGGCGCTCTCTTGGACGCTATCTTCATACCATAAGACTCAACCAAATCTTTAATCATAAGTTGATCCTGGTTCTGTGCCTCAAGGTTTGCGACAAAAATCTCATATGGTGCGAGGTTCTTGGCAAACTTCATCTGATTGGCAAAGATATCCGCTTCATGCTCGTAACAGAGGTCATCGTAGATCATGCACCACACGGGAGTCTCTCGTGAACCGGAAGCCAGGGCAACAATCTCAATGGTGTGCTGTCCGTTAAAAACATAATTGATGCCGTCTCTGCGGCTGACCTTTACAGGATTGATTTGGAATAGGTCAAAGTTTTCTGCCGTTTTCTCAATACGAGCTTGCGACAGATTTCGTTGGTAGTCCTGGTTTGAAACCAAGTTCTTAATCGGGATTTTTTCAAAATGCACATTCGGCACAAATTCCGAGAAATCATCCATTGTCACATGTCCTCCATTTCCGATAACAAATCTGCTATCGTCTTTCGCAGCTCATGCAAAGCCTGTACCAAGTTGTCCTTGGCCTGGGGAGATACAATGGCAAGATCTGCGGTATTCTTTGCCCGTTCAATGGAACTTTTCCACGAAGGGATTGTTAAGGTCAAACTACTGATCTCCGCATCAGGATCAAACTCAGGCATATCCTTCACAGACGGCCCCGTGGGAGTATCACTGGCAGCAGTCTCATACTTGCCCTGTACAGGAGGTCGTGTTGCTTTGTATTGCATAAATTGAGCAGGGTTACGCTCAATCTTGCGATTGATCCTCCGCAGGTCTTCCGGCGTAAGTTCTGCCATTTCCATTACATGCTTATGAGCAATCTTATATTGTCCTGAGAGAATCTTAGGAACTAATCGCGGCTCTTTCTTTCCGATCTCCTCTAAGGCGCGAGTAAAGATAGCATACTTCTGAACGGTGGCAGCAGATACATTGTTCTCCTCGGCAATCCGCTGAGCAGTCCAATGACGGCAAGCCTTGTCCGCCTCCTCTTCATTCATAGATGAGATATCCACGGTGTGTTGGTTTTTCCCAATCTTGTTACGAATGCGTGTAACAACCTTTTCACTCTCATATTGCATACCGATAAGGAACTTGCGAGTCTCTTCGGTGATGTTTCTTCTGCCAAGCTGATTGGCACAAATCCAAGCGATAGCAGCTTCACGGCACTCAAACTCCATATCCTTCGTGTCGAAGGGAATGCCGTGGCGCATACAAATCTCATAGCGGTTATGACCGTCAACAATGACATCGTGCCACACAACAATGGGATCACGACAGCCATCGGCCAAAAGGTTCTGTTCCAACTGCAAATACTCCTTACGAAGCAGAGGACGGATCAGATGCTTGAACTCTTCATCAGTTTTTAATCTTTGCAACCCCATTATTGATCCTCCAAACTATCGACCTTTTGGAGAGAACTGAGTGGGAAAACTGCGGCATTCTCTTCGGTTATAATTTCACCGGTAAGCCTATATGTACATCCGGTATCCAAATCAGATACCAAGGAACACAGCTTATTAACAAACAAGGTGCTGTAAATCTCGTAGGAATTATCAGGATGCAGGGCATCCAAATTCACACGGTGGGTAAAATGTGTTCTCTTGTTCGTTCCTTGAATTGCAAGCATCATCGCTGTAGGGCTAACGAGAAACTGAACATACTTGGGAGTCCCGAGCAAAGTCAGGGTGTTACGATGAATGCGAATACGGTATTTTTTTAAGTCAACCGATATGGTTACTTGTTGGCAAGTCTGTTCGCTCACTATTTATACCTCCTTCCGGCAGAGCAACTTGACTGGCAGCATCGGATGCTGTCGGATTTTGTCGTACTGTCTTGTTTTCCTTAATTGAGTAGATGGCATAGCCTTCGAAGATATTTACAAGCATGGACTGCTTGTGTTCATTAAATGTCATACCGAATTGGTTCTGCCAACCAATCGGATATACCGGCGTTCTTGATGCCGTTGATTTAGCACCTTCTTTGTCATAGGTGCGCTGATACACCTCGGTGGATGTTAAATCAAAAGCAATCAGGTATTCACCATTGGCACGAATGATATTCCCGAGCATCTTGTAACGGTGATCGGGATTCCAATTCATCATGTCAAACATTTTAAGAAAGAACAGAGTGCAGGTGGGCTGCCTCGGCTTTCGCTTCCCTTGACTGATCGAACACCATTGAAACGAGCCACGCTCACCTTCGCCACAGGGACGGAGAGCTAAAATCTTGGTGTGAGGGTTAATCAGAGCTTGGACATAGTTCGTATTGGGGAACCTGCTCAAGCACGCAGAATTAACATAGAATTTGCGGTTATTGAAGGTAACCGCAGGTTCACGGGTATGCGCGAAGAATTCTCTACGAACAACCTGGAATTCCTCCAAGCTGAACTCCTCGCTCATCTCGATTAACTCTTCCTCATCATTTAATACCGGAAATTTGTGCAGCTCCGAGTCCGTCTCAGGAGAATGCCCTCCCATAACGAACCGTTGCTCAGTAATATCAGACATAGTCTACCTCCTAAATTTCTACACCTTGCAATTCTTGGGTGATGAAGCTTCTGAGTTCCTCAAACCCTGTTACATGGAGTTTGTTGCCGGTCTCAAAAAGCTGACCCTCCAAGCGAAGCATCCAATCCGCTTCACTTTGCCGCTGAAGCTCAATAACGGACTTCTCCTGTGCATAGAACTGCTTGCCGAAAGAGCTTGTCCAGGATTCAGGAATTGCACGGATGCGCTTTCCCGAGGGCATCAACGGTTGAACACTTGAACCATCCTCCTCGGTAGTTTCTTTGGAAAGCACATTGGGTTTGAAATAAGCCTCGGAGTCAACGGTATCAAAGATATATGCGATCTCGCCATCCTGCTCATAGAGCGTACCTAAAATACGGTACTTGTTTTCAATATTCCAACCGAGAAGATTGAACATGGTCTCGCTAAAAGCAGAGGTGGGGATCATCCTTGGATACAAGATGCCCTTCTCCGGTTTTGCAGCCATAACGCTGTTTCGGTTCTCCTTGGTAGTGGGACGGATCGCCAGTTTCCTGCTAATGGGATTTATCAGAATTTCAATGTAATTCTTCGTACCAAACTTTCTTACGCAAGCGGTACTGAACTTAATGAATTTATGATAAATAATGGCATGAGGACGGCGCGGATCATCAAAGAACTCACCCCGGGCAATCTCAAAGCCACGCAAATCAAAGTCGCCGGCTTCCACCTCGAAGCGGATCTCCTCCTCGGGATGCGGTTCTTCCTCGGGAGAGGAATAAACACTCTTGGATGCCTGGTAATAGTCGCCCTCCTTAAAACCTGCCCATCGAGGATTGATGGTAACGAAGCCTTTCAGAACGCCATCCTCAACCACACGAATCTCGGGCAGAATGGACTTGTTTCCATACTTGGCGTTATCAAGCATGCGCTGGACCGCTATGAAGTCATCTCGGGTAACAATCCCAGGATGATGATTACGGTATCGGCTCTGTGGTCTCTGTCCCTTATTCTTCTTGGACTTATGGGTGCGGAAATTGGGTGTATAGGTTTTTCGAGTGAGAACATCACCGCAATGGCGTTCATTGCGTAGGATCTGTACAATGCCCGTGGAAGTCCAGTTTATATTGCCAAGGTAAGACTTACGCCCCAGGGCATTGAAAGCATCAGCAATCTGCTGCGTGGAGTATCCGTACAGATACATATAAAAAGCAAGCTTGACGGTAGGTGCTTCCTCGGGGTTTGGAATAAGCTGACCATCAGCATCGTGCATATACCCGAGCAGCTTGGGCGTCAGAGGGATACCGTTATCCAAACGCATACGAAGCGAGGACTCCATCGATCTGCTTCGGGTGTGGGACTCTTCCTCGGCCATGGTCGCTTGGAAGGACAGAGCAAGCTGAGAATCATCATTCAGAGAGAATATGGCCTCACTTTCAAAGAAGACACCAACAGGTGGATTACGCTCGGCAAGGTCTCTGACGATGCCAATGAAATCCACCACATTACGAGCAAAACGAGAAACACTCTTCGTGATAATCATGTCGATTTTGCCGCGTTTCGCATCTGCAATCATTTCAAGGAACTGCTCACGCTTATTCAGAGAAGTACCGGAAATACCTTCGTCTGCATAGATCTTAACAAGAGTCCAATGGGGATGTTTTACAACAAAGTCCTCGTAATACTTTTTTTGCAGCTCAAAGGAAGTAGTCTGTCGGACATCATCCGTGGAAACACGAACATAAATGGCAACCCTCTGCGGAACATCGTTGTCGTAGTAATCGGTCTGTTTGACCTCAGGTATGTAGTCGTAGTTATCAGGATCGATCTCAACATGGATACGCCTACGCTGTTTATCCTTGGCTCGTTCCTTTTCATATCGTTTATTTTTATCAATCATGGAGCAACCCCCAGGGCTTGTCCTCCTCAGTATCGGGCAAACACACCCAACCCTCGGGGAAGAAATCGGTATCTCGCATATCCTCTTGATAATAGGAAGCAAGGGTGAAAATGTCTTCGGAGATGAAATAGATGCCGACAGGATGTGGCAGCGTTGCAAGTAGCCGGGAAAGGATCGTGATCTCCTGCGGTTTCTTCGTTACATTGGAAACCTTCTGTGTAATGATTAAATCCACCTTGCCATCCATACAATCTTGAAGAAGTCTGCACCACTCGGGTGCGCTTTCCATATTAGGTGCGGTTTGTCCCTCATCTATATAGAAGTCCACCAGGTCCCACTTCGGACACAGAGCCAGGGTGTCGATAAAGCCCTTCTTGTGGAAGTCAAGGTAATTCTCATACCTGGTCTGATTAAAATAACGAATATAAATGCCTGCCTTGAATGGTCTGGAAACAAGTGGGCGTTCTCGGCGAATGGAGTGAAGCCAAATCAAATGATCGGCAATCATCTCGGCTCTCTCGGTGTCGCCGTCAAAAATCATTGAAAAATGCGGAGCAGTTTCTATCTGCGCCAGTTTAGCGTGAATATCGATCTCTTCCATAGAGTGTCCTCCCATTGCTATAGTCAGCGGATTATCAAAATAAGGCTAAGATTATTGTAAATAATGCAAGGCTTAATATGAACTAACCACAGGTCAAGCGATTAACCCCTGGTTTATGACAGATGAGAAAAAGCAAAAAAATAAGCCGGCAGAGTCATCCTCTGTCGGCATGTAACAAAAGTATCAGATTTAAATTATATAATGAATTCTACAAACAAAAGCAGGTCAGACATCGTTGTCTGGCCTGTTAAAAAAGATAATCGTCTTTCTTGATCCGCATGGTGGTTTTTAATTCCTTCACGATTTTGAGAATGGAATCAATCTCAGCAGGTGAGCAATCCGCAAGCAAGTCCTTGAACTCTCCCTGGTATATTCCGTTTACCTCGGGGATGTTGGTGCGGAGCAGCACATCGGCAGAAACCTGCAATGCCTCAGTTATATATACAAAGGTAGAAAGGCGCAGTTTGGTTTTACCGTTTTCAACCTCACTCATATGCGGAACGGAGATGAAAGCCTTCTCAGCCAATTCAGCCTGGCTCATGTTCTTCTGAATGCGAACTTCACGAATCCTCGCACCGATTGCCTTATATCTGGCATCGTCAAGTTCTCTCATTGGCGCACCTCCTCCTTTAAGACATAATCTATATGTTATTATATAAGCCATACCTGATATTTGGAATAAGGCAAGGGCGAACACTTCAGGCATACCTTATAATAGAACCATCAAAATTATTTTGGAGGTTTCTATATGCAAATCAACTATATCCTTCTCGGACAGAGAATCCGCGCGATCAGAACAAAGAAAGGTATCACCCAAATGGAATTGGCAGAGCGTATTGACCGTTCCCCGGCATACATGAGTTATGTGGAAACAGCGTATAAGTTCTGCAGCCTTGACACCTTAGTGCGTGTGGCAAACGAACTGAATGTCTCGACCGATGACCTGCTCATCGACAGCCTCACTAATACCATCAAGGTTTCAAATCATGAGTTCGCAGCCATCCTCTCGGATTGCAGCGATTACGAAATGCGTGTCCTTTTGGATATGGTGAAAGCCACGAAGCAGGCCATGCGAGAATACAAATACTTGACTCGACCCTCCCGTAGATAAATTATAGGTTGCCCCAGGCCACGATGGAACACTCCGAGAGTCAAGGAATAAACCCACAGTTTATGAAATGGCAATTACATAAACCAACGGTCAAAAAAGAAGAAATACCCTCGAAAAGTTCGCTTGCGAATACATTTTCGGGGGTTTGCGAATACATTTTCCCAAAAGTCAGGACAATGACAGAATTGGCTGATATACTTATGCTCGGAAAGGTGGCACATCTATGGTTTATTACACCGGTGACATTCACGGTCAGCGATATGAAATAGAACGCTTCTGCAAAAGGTTCAAACCCACGAGGGACGATACCATCGTAATCCTCGGGGATGTGGGAGCAAATTACAGCCTTGATGAAAGAGATGCAGAACTGAAAGAAGCACTGGACAAGCTGAAGCCTACGATCCTCTGCATCCACGGCAATCACGAAATCAGACCCAGGAACATCCCAACATATAAATCTAAGGAATGGAACGGCGGCACCGTATGGTACGAGGAAGCATATACGTCCTTATTATTTGCCAAAGACGGAGAGATATACGATATAGAAGGTCTGCGACACATCGTTATAGGCGGTGCTTACAGCGTAGACAAGTTCTATCGCCTCTCCCGAGGATACGGATGGTGGGCAGATGAACAGCCAAGCGAAGAAATCAAACGCTATGTTGAACAGCAGCTCAAGGACAATTCCATCGATGTAGTGCTGTCGCATACCTGCCCATTCAAGTATGAACCTATCGAAGAATTCATCCCCGGCATCGACCAAAGTACGGTGGATAACAGTACGGAAAAATGGCTCGACAAAATTGAGGAAAGAACAGACTACATTGCGTGGTTCTGTGGACACTGGCATACCAACAAACGAATTGATGATATGCATTTCCTATTCCACAAGTTTGAGTCGAGCAAAGCAATAAAGGAGATTGCTATGGCAAAGAGATTAACTAACAATGAAATCGGTGTGGCGATTGGAAACTACAACATACTGACCACATTTGCAACTCGGTATGCACTCGGCCAGCCAACACTTGCCCCGACAACAATGGAACGAATTATAGAGGATAGTTTGGATGTCCTGCACGAGCAGACCAAACACGGCATCATCCGTGATATTGAGGACTACATCGATCAGCATGAAAACATCGATGACTTGGCTACATGGCAGCGGATCATGGAGATGCTTAAGAACGATTTAGGAAGGAAGAAAAAAGATGGGTGAAATATTCTTTACCGGCGATCTGCACTTTGGTCACGCCAATGTAATTGCTTTCGATAACCGACCGTTTGAGTCGGTGGAAGAAATGGATGCGGAACTCATCCGTCGATGGAACAACAAGGTCGGCAAAGGCGACCTCACATATGTCCTTGGAGATATGATTTGGAAAGCCCGAAACGATGATGCACCGGAACTCATTAAGAGCCTAAACGGTCAGATCATCCTCATCAAAGGCAATCACGACCGCTTCCTGCACAATGCCAAAGCGAAGGCAGCTCTTGCAGGGATTAAGGACTCTGACGATATCTGTGTCACCTTGAAAGACGGCACGAAGAAAAGAGTCATCCTCGACCACTTCTTCAAGCCTATGTACAACGGACACAGACATCAGGCAATCCACCTCCACGCGCACTCCCACTTTACGGATGAAGCAGACTTTGAGGTGGACTTTGCTAAGTATCTGAACAGCATCGGATGCCGAAATGAAATCTATAATGTGGGCTGTATGTACTGGAACTATGAGCCTGTGACATTGGACGAGATCATCGAAGGTGGACGGACGATTAGACCCAACTATGGAGAACGATCTGATGAATACACAGTAAAGTTCCCTTGGGAGAAAAAGCCCTCCATCTACCCCCAAGATGACATCACTTGGAATGTGTTCTATCACAACAGTAATAGCCGAAGCATTGAAACATTCAATATCTTTGAACACGGCTCGTTCCGTGAGTATGTTAAGAAGGCAGCCAGGAAGGTGCAAAGCAAGGAAGACTTCGCTATGCAGCTCCGCAGGGAGGTTATGTATTATTTCTGGTCAAAGTGTGAATGGGAAGTCCTTATTTCTCCCTGGGTCGGAGGAAATGATGATGAGGAAATAAAGGTGGATGTCGCTTGGCAGATCATGAACAATTGGGATGTGTTTGTCGACTACACCTGGAACAATAGAAAGAAACTGTGACAATGGGAAGATAGATGACCTCTTTGGAGATGGTTAAGGAGAAAGCCAATGAGTGAAAAACTCGTAACGATGATATTTGAAATCGACCAGGAGGTCTATGATCAGGTAGTCCCTCTGATTGAGAGCCTCGGGACAACCATCGAAGATATGGCTGCAGGATTTATTAAGTTCAGCGTGATCCCCGAGAATCTGCCACTCCTCAAGGCGTATTTGGGTATAGAAAATGCACCTGCCGAAGCAGGTGCAAGGATGGAATTACATCATAGGGTTTTCAAGCAAGTCTTCGATATCGCAACCAAGAACACGAGATAACTTATAGAGTATATGTGCTTGTGCTTTATCGATGCTGTTGACTCGCTGCTCATACATCTGAATGTTACGGACTTTGATGCCTGATTGCTCTGCAAGTTCCGTCTGAGATAAACCTCTATTCTCTCGAATGCGTTTCAGATTGGAATCACCCTCGGCAGCCTTGTAGAACTCTTCCATTGTCTCGATGAAGTTGGTTATGTCCATCTCATGATACACGGAATACATCCCGATAATCTTGGTCAATGGAATACGATCAAAGATATCTTTGAATCTGCGACCGGTGAACCATTGATACTCTGCAAGCGCCCAACCTGCCCAATACTCAGGAGAACAATCCTCTGCATGGGTAGGCTTCGGTAGTTCCTTTCTGCCATATGCCTTTAGGATAACAGCACGAGCAAGTTCGACACCCGACATACCTGCTACATAGGCAGGATTGCCACGCTCAAATTGTTCTGCATAGCCTGTATTGATAAACAATGCAGTAATCCAATCAGGCTTTAACTTACAGTCATTGATAGCATAATCGAAGAATGAAGATAGACGATCCTTTGCATTACTCAAATAAGATTCGCTGTATGCGTGGGTCATCGTCAGCCATCTCCTCCCGCAAGATATCAAGTACGAAGATATCGTCCCGGTAGGACTTACTCTTCTTAATCTCCTTACGATAAGTATCCCTCGCCTTGGTGTCTCTATCCAGGAACTTGGGATAATAAACACTCTTGTCGACAGGATATGCATCGGTGAACTTCAAACGCTCAAATCCCTTCGAGGAAATGACCACGGTCTGCTCACCCAGCTTGCCAAGACGGAGTGCCTTGTTCAGACTTCTGAGGGGCAAGGTGTTGGACACAAAGGACTCGGCATACTGGAAGTAGGAATCGTCTGCTCGGTAGCCGATGACAATGTCGTATCCGGTGAGATCAACCGAGTAATGTTCGATGATGTAATCCCTTGCATCAATGGCGACCTCAGAGTCAAGCTTGAAAGTACGAAACTGAAGCAGCAAAGCAATCCAGTTGAGTACGGTGTGATTGCCGTCCAACAGGTTAAGGACTTTCAGCCCCTCGGTGTCAAAATCGTAGATGTTGACAAAGCCGTCCGTGTTCTTCTTACAAGCCCACTCACGAGCCATCTCATCGACTCGGGTGCAATAGAAGCCCATGCCGTAGTCGTTGTGGGGATTACCGATATTGATATCAGGAACCTCAATGATGTGATCAGTTCCATGAAGTAATTGAATTACACTCATAAAGAGATACCTCCTGTATCATTGCAATGATAGTTCGATAAAATTATATCATTGTGATGACAGTTTGTCAATGGGTTTTGGAAAGAATTCAAAGAAAAATACGAAATGGAGAATACAAAATGCATACTTTCAGATATTTGATGCCCCTGGACACAATGGAACGCATCAGCCGACAGAAACTCTGCGAGGACTTCGACAATGTCCTCGAGCGAGTAGACAAAGAAGATATTGGTTTTGTCATCGTAGATGATGAAGGCAAGGAAGGTCATGTTCTGTGTCCCGCCCGATGGATGGAATACTGCTTCGATGATGACTTCGGATGTATCATCAACAGCGCGCTGAGATATGCCATTAGCAGACATACCTATATGCCGGGAGTGGTCGTAGACTTTATTCGCAGATACATCAACATCATTGACACAAAGACCATCGATGTCACAATCAAGGATATTGACCAAGAACTGAAACAAAACAATGTCCACGATCCCGAAATGTGGTCTGCACTCAAGGCAGAACTTGAAGCAAGGCTTTCACAGCTACAAACAAAGAATGCTGAACTGTCGGAATGAAGACATGAAACTAATTCGTGAGGTCGTGGATGAGGACTGAAAACTCATCCTCAAAACAATACGCAAAAGTGAGATGAAACGATGACCTATGTATTATCCGACATCCACGGCAACCTGCGAAGGTTTGAGTCCATTATGGCTCAGATCAATCTCCAACCGGATGATACATTATATGTCCTGGGGGATGTGATCGACAGGTATCCCGATGGAATTAAAATATTAAGACGAATCATGCAGATGCCCAATGCAAAGATGCTGATCGGCAACCACGAGTATATGATGCTCAAGGCCATCGGTCATTGCAAGGATGTAGCAGAAGAAAAGGAAAACACAAACTGGCGACAGAGAAAGATTTGGTATCGGAACGGCGGTATGGTTACCCATGAGCAGCTCAAACATTATAGAAAAGACACACGCTCCGAAATCTTCGACTTCATTTGGAAGCTGCCGACTAATCTCGAGGTTGAGGTCAACGGCATCAAATATAAGCTCGTCCATGCCTCTCCCGAGGAAAACTATATGGCAAACTATTGGCACAGCGAGGACTATAAAGACAGTCGTGAATTTGCCGTATGGGAGAGATGGAACGAAACCTGTCCTGTTCCCGGGGGATATGTGCTGATCTTCGGCCACACGCCTACTTGCTACTTCCACAACAGAGAACCTTGGAGTATATGGAAAAGTGAGAAAGCAATCGGCATCGACTGCGGCGGTGGATTTGAATATGGACGGCTCTCATGCCTCCGATTGGATGATATGCAAGAGTTCTACTCCGAAGAATGATAAAGAGCAGAAAGAGAGAAAAAGATGAGTACATCCTATTACATATTTACAGAGGTATGATCCAGGAAAGGAGAAAGAAAAAATGAGCTACGATATACATCTAAATGATCCCGTCACGAAGCAAACCCTCGAATTGGATGATCCCCATTTTATGCGAGGTGGGACATATGTTGTTGGCGGTACGAAGGAACTGTGTCTGAACATAACATACAACTATGCCTGTGTTTTCCGTCGTCCCGAGGTTCTTGGCGAAGGTGGTATTCGATCCATATACGGAAAGACCGGAGCTGAGAGCATCACCGTTCTGCAAAAAGCAATCGAAGCCTTGTCCGATGAGGTTGATCCCGACTATTGGAAGCCAGCCGAGGGAAATGTCAAAAAGTCACTTTACCAATTGCTGTCTATGGCGCGGATGCGACCGGATGGCGTTTGGGATGGCGACTAAAAATGAGCGTTTTTGAAGATATCAAAAATGGATTGCTCCAGGTAATCACTTTTGAGAAAGAACGAAAAGCCATCCGTTCTCATTTTGAACGATCTAAGAAAGACATCAAAGATGGCAGAGTGCTGTTGGCAGAAGAAGCAATTGAAAGCGTGGCTGATGAACTGATATCTTTTTCGTGTCTCAATGAAAATGGACGAGGAAGATCACAAACCACGACAGGCACAAAGAAAAAATAATAAAAAAGTCCGAAAAAGCCTTATCTCAAGCGGATTTTCCTAAAAATCCGGTGATATCTTTTTCGGTGCTACGAGCCAATGAAAAACCGCTTGACTAAGCCATTTGTGCTAAGTTAGGCGGTTTTCTTTTTGCTCTGAAACAGGCGAATAATTCAACTATAATTCAACTATATTTCAAAACGGCTCTATAATAAATGTTGGGGTAAGCAATTAGAGCCTACGAAGAAAAAATAAGATAAAATAAAAAAGTAGAGCATATTTGGAAAGAAACCGTTAAAATGGAAATGAGTAAATACCATAAACGGAGACTCCAATACGATCAGCAGATTGATTGCAACCGCCCCCTCTTTTCGATTTCATAAATCGGCTATACCGCACATCTATGATTTTATATTATTTTACCAAAACGATTGCACTTTTTCAATAGAATAATAGCAAAAAGACGGATATGGAACAATCACACACCCGAATTTTAGTATTCCTGCCTTTTTTGTCACTTTTCGGACCGAATTCCGTTTGTCGCTTGACGAATGCCGCCATTCTGTTATAATAAAAGAAATCGGAAAGTATTGTGTAGCAGGGGAGAAAACCAATGATCCATTCGTTTTTGATGATCGGGCAATCCAATATGGCCGGACGTGGATTGCTAGATGAAGCCGAGACCATCGACACGGCGCACATCAAGATTCTGCGTAACGGCCGCTGGCAGCCGATGTTCCGTCCCATCAACCCCGACCGCCCCTTTTCCGGAGTCAATCTGGCGGAGAGCTTTGCCGAGCAGTATGCGCAGACATACGGCGTCGATGTGGGGCTGATCCCCTGCGCCGATGGCGGCACCAGCCTTGAGCAATGGCAGCCGGGCGGGCTGCTGTTCGATCATGCGGTGTATTCTGCCCGGTTGGCGCAACGCACCTCCACCATCGCCGGGGTGCTGTGGCACCAGGGAGAGGCGGACTGTGCCCAGGAGCTGAATGCCGTGTATGCGGAGAAATGCACGGCGATATTGGCGGAGCTGCGCAAACAATTGGATCTGTACGACGTTCCCTTTCTGCTGGGCGGTCTGGGGAGCTTTCTGGCGGATTGCCCGTTGGATGCCAATTTGGCACACTACGACAAAGTTAATGCAGCTTTGCGGCAAATTGCCGCCACGCAACCGATGACCGGATTTGTTTCCGCCGAAGGGCTCGATGCCAACCCGGATAATCTGCATTTTAGCGCTCATTCCCTCTATGCGTTTGGAAGGCGGTACTTTGCCGTTTATGAGCAGCTGCGGGATAAAAACAAGCGTTTTGCGGACAAACCGGCGGAGGGTATCCGTCGTGCCATGGAGATGTTGTAGCGCCCGGTTGCCGTGCTTATCCGGATATCAATTCCTCCTTGTACCGCAGGTCTGCAAGGAAGTATCGGAGAGGACGGATGCGGAAGTCCGTAAGCACACGGAAGTTCGGGTGCCCAGCCTGCGGCATACCTTCGCCACGAACTTCGTCAACGGGCAAAAGCAGCCGGGCGGGACGATCCGAAAAGCTATTCCTTCAACTGCTCTCATTACCGCAATAATGCAAGCTGTTCAATTTTCATCGAAGGCGACGGAAACTCAGAAATATCTGTACTTTTCTTGCCTTCAAAGCCGGCATTGTAGCATTTTCATCAGCAACCCGTCAAGGTCAAGCCGACTTTGTCGATGGCTGCTTCCTCAGGCTCTGAAAATCTTGAAATATCTATATATACCATACTCTTTTGTCAAAGTGAGCTTAGGGTTTTTCTTATTTTTTATCCTAAAAATCCGAATTTCACTTTGGCAATTTAGGAGATAATTTTAGGGCACAAACCCTATAGAATGTTCGATTAAAAGAACTTGGACCGGGGGAGCATATCTTTCCTGAAATTAAGTCCCGTTTTTTATATAAGAAGTTCTTGCTGCCTCATCACCCGAACTCGAGCTAAAGTTATTTATAGGCCGTAATTTCTTTATTACACACAAAGATTTTACGGTCCTTTTTTGGAAGCAAAAAAACATAAATCACCCTTTTGTCGGGGAAAATAAACCGACGGAAGGGTGATTTTTTGAAGAATTACAATGAATGGATTGCCGAAATTGACAGCGAGCTGAAGCCGGATAAAAGCTTTGATATTATAAAGCGACCGCTTAAAATCGGGGAACGGCGGGCGGTGCTTTACTTTATAGACGGGTTTATAAAGGATGAGGTGTATGAAAAGATCCTCGAATTTTTATACAAGCAAACAGCCGAGGACATAGCGGAAATTAACGATATGAGCCGCTTTGCGGAAAATAAGCTGCCGTATGTTGAAACCGACGCGGTATATACCGCAACGGAGGTCGTAACCGCGGTGCTTTCGGGGCCTTCGGTGCTTATAATTGAAGGGATACACGGCGCGCTGACGGTAGATGCCAGAACATACCCCATGCGCGGAGTTGAAGAGCCGCAGAAGGACAGGTCTCTTCGCGGTCCGCGCGACGGCTTTGTTGAAACGCTTGTTATGAACACGGCAATGCTGCGCCGTCGAATACGCGACAGCCGCCTGCGCATGGAATATATGCAGATAGGCAATGAGACCAAGCTTGATATCTCCATAGCCTATATTGACGGCAAGGCAGACAAGCGGGTGCTTGAAATTTTGCGGCAGAGGCTTCGGGCAATACAGGCGGGCGGAATTTCCATGACGCAGGAGGCGCTGGCGGAATGTCTGCAGAAAAATGCCTTTTTCAACCCGTTTCCGAAGTTTAAATTCACCGAGCGCCCGGATTACGCCTCTGCCTGTGTGCTGGACGGCAGGATTGTGCTGATAGCCGATAATTCCCCTGCGGTAATGATAATCCCGATATCCTTTTCAGACTTTTTCCGCGAGACAGACGACTACTATTTTCTGCCGGTGGTGGCAAGCTATATAAGAATTATCCGTATGCTCGTAGCCCTGCTGAATGTAGTTATAACGCCGCTTTATTTGCTGCTTGTGAGTAATTCCGCCGCTGTTCCCGATTGGCTCGGCGTTCTCATTCCCGAAAAGGCGGGAGAGGTGCCTGTATTTGTACAGCTGCTTATTTTGGAATTCGCGGTGGACGGGTTAAGGCTTGCCTCCCTTAATACGCCGGACGCGCTTTCAAACTCATTGGGCGTAGTGGGCGGACTTTTGCTTTCGGAATTTGCGGTAAAGGCGGGCTGGTTTTCGGGTGAGGCGATACTCATTACGGCATTTACCGCCATAGCGGGCTTTTCGCTGCCGAGCTTTGAAATGGGCTATGCCATGAAGCTGGAACGCCTGCTGCTGCTTATTTTAAGCGGAATTTTCGGGCTATGGGGCTTTATCGGCGGACTTGTGTTTGTTATAATATGCATGCTGTCCGTCAAGACCCTTTCGGGCAGGAACTACCTTTACCCCATTATCCCATTTAATTTGAAGGGCTTCGCGGAGTTTTTTTTGAGATTCCCCATGAAGTGAGGGAAGCCTACAGTAAAAAATCGCCTCCCCGATGGGGAGACGATTTTTTCGCCCAAGCCAATCATATAAAAGCTGTGTCTTTTAATATTTCGCTCGCTTCTCCGCTATTCCCCGAACACCGTCATTCGCGGGAGCGGGAAAATTCAGCTTGTCGAAATCGAGAGCGTATTCAGTTCCGTACATTTTAAGTCCGTCTACTATGCAGTACGGTTTATAGATTACGCTTTGAATTCCGTCAACCGACAGCGCATCGCCCACGTTAAACGCATATGTGTAATTCTCAAACGGTGCGTCAGGCGTCAGCTCAATCTCGGAGGCTATCTTTTTAAATTTGATAAGGTCGCGTATATCAACAGTCAAATCGCCGTTTATATCGGCGTTTATCGCAACTTTGCCCTCAAGCAAAAGCTTTTTGAGCGCCGCCATATCCGCCGCGGTATCAACGCTTCCGTCGTTATCCACATCGCAGTAATAAACCTTGTCGCGGAAAGCCAGCCACGGCTTTTTGCCAAGCGCGTTTGTATTGACATAGTCGGTGTAACAGTTGAATTTTTCGGTTCCGTTTGCGGTCAGTATCTCCAAATCACAGCCGACCCCCCACACATAATTGACGGTGCTTGTTTCAAGAGCGATTACGGTTCCTGTCGGGTCGCTGCCGATATATCTGATATCATTATATCCGAAAGGCTTTGAAAGCATTCTCCCGCAAATGTCGCAGCGGTTATCGTTATTTTCGTCTGCGCATATACTGAGTATCTTATAGCAGATATTGCAGGCGTGTTCATAAGGTTCATGCTCTTCACTGTCCTTTTTTTCTCCGCAAACAGAGCATTCGTGCCAGTGGCAGGACGTGTCCGTCGACCAATCATCCTTATAGGTGTGCGCCGATGTTTCGCCGTATTCAAAGGTTTCGCTGCCCGCAACCCCGCAGGAGCATGAAAGGTAGTAAACTGCCTTTTGCGTGCAGGTGGCAGCAGATTTTAAATACTTCTCGTCGGTGTTCTGGGTGAACGTATGACTATGATCTGACGCGGGCGTGATTTCGTGATTGCATACCGTGCAGAGCTGCGGGGCGGTATCGGCAGCAGGATCGCCTGGCGTGTGCGCGGCTTCATCCGTTTTGTTACCGCAGACTAAGCACTCATGCCAGTGCTTTTCCGAATTCTTTGCCCATCCGCCGTAGTTATGCTCCGCTTTTCCGCCGTAGCTTTCACCGCATATATTGCACACCGCCTCTTCGGTGCAGGTGGCTTTTCCGCCGGTATGCCGGCATTCGTATTCGCACACCGTGCAGATTCCGTTTTCCCAGGTGTGTTTTCCGGCAGGAATTATTAAAGCCCCGCACATACATGTTTTTTTATGAATTTCATCTGTAAACTCATATTCGGCATTTATGTGGTTATCGGGATCAATTTCACCGTATGGGGTGCTGCATTTTTCGCAGCGTGCGGGCTCACGGCAGGTTGCCTCTCCGCCGGAATGCTTGCAGCCGTACAGGCACGCTCTGCAAACGCCGTTTTCATCGTAATCGTGCAGCTCGGCAACTGTTTTCCCGCAGCAATCCCAGTGCTGCTCGTGGCAGAGCGGTGTCTTCTTGTAATCCGATGGAGACGAGGTATGATTATCCGGATCTTTCTCGCCGCAATATTGCTTGCAAACCGAACAGTAAGCGGGTTCACGACAGTTTGCTTTCCACCTGGAAGTATCATGTCCCTTCGCGGGAATCACCGTGCCGTAGTCTACAACTCCGTGGCAGTTCCAGCAAACGGTATCGCCCGTGTAGCCCTCTTCTGTGCAGGTCGGCTCCTTTTCGCCGCTTGTATATGTGCCGGAGGGGTAAAAATCGTGGTTATGCGGGTCTATCTGACCGTATTCAATACCGCAAGTATGGCACCGTGCCCTTTCATGGCAGTTTGCGGGAGATGAAATTGAATGCTCGCATATGCAGCCGCACACCGTGCAGATACCGTCATCCCACTTATGGTATTCATACGGGTATTTCGGCTTGCCGCAGCAGCTCCATTTGCTGTGGTGACCTGCGTTGTCATGCCATTCTTCCTCATTCCATACGTCCGTTGCATCGTCGGGGTGTGTATTCGGGTCAAGATTGCCGTATTCATTGCCGCAAACCTCGCAGATGGCTAAGTCTATACAGGTTGCCTTGCCGCCCGTGTGCGGGAGCATTTCGCCCTGTGTAATGCCGCACCTTGAGCAGGTCTTGGGTGCGGTGCAGGTGGCTGCCAGCCAATCGTGACCGTTTTGCCGGCATTTGGTGCGTACCGTCAGATAAAAGTCTGCATAGGTTTTGGAAGATTCTTCTCCATAGGTGAGTTCACAGAGGAATATCCAGCCGTTCATATCCACCGCAGCCTTATCAACGCGCAGGCTGCACTTGGTATAGTAGGTAATTCCGTTTGTGGTTTCGGAAATATTTTCTTCCTTGTAAATGCCGCGCAGCTCTTCAAGCTCGGAAACATTAATATTTTCGCTTCCGCCTGCTTTTCGAACCTTCCAGCAAACACTTGTTGCAACTATCGGGTTGCCCGGCAGTATATCGCTCTCAAACAGCAGAGTGTCATCCTCTACCACGGTAAACCGTTGACCTTTCCACCCTTTGAGGTACGGATTGTAAAGCAGCGTAAGAGTAACCTCATCCGAGATGACCTTGCTGAAATCATTGCTTACAACGCAGCGGTAGGCGTAATGTGCGGTTGAAACGTAAACGTCACTCGAAGAGGCTGAAAAAACATATTTTTCCCCGTTCGCGCCCGCTATATCCTCAAAGGGTACATTCTCGCCCGCATACGACCGTTTTGAGACCTGCCACTGATATTTTTCGGCATACTTCGCCTTTACCGAAAGAGTTGCACCCCTGGGATATTTAACCGTTTGCGACTGCGGCTGTTCGGTTATTCTAACCAACCTGTCGGTTATGTTTAACGTGATTTCGGCTGCAAGCTCACCTGTTACATTAGTTCCGTCGGTCTGGGTTGCCACGCATCTGTAAACCCAGCCGTCCTTATCCTCTGTCACTTTAAAAGAATATCTTTTCTTGCCGTTTGATTCTTCATGAAGATTAAAATTGCCGTCGCCCTTATTTATATACCACCTTATAAGTTTAAATTCGGCGCTCTGCCCGCCTGGCGGGAGTATTTCCTCGGTGAGGGCAAGGGTCGTCATTTTGCCTTCGGAGAAAGAGTTTTCACATATTAATTTCGGATTGAATATATGCAGCACCGCGGTATATACGCCTACCTGTTGATTTGTGTCGGCTGTGCGAAGCTCGCAGCGGAATGTGCGGTTTTTCCAAGCCTCATTCGGAACGGTATAAATAAGCCTGCACTCGCTGTCGCAATTCGGATTATTTATTGTCGTCCAGTTCATATCGTCGTCGCTGTAGGACCATATCAGCTTATAGTCTTTCATCTGCTCCGCGGTGGGTGCCTTTGTAAACGGCTGTATGTTCACCGTCATTCCCGGGGTTGCCGTATAAAGGCTGCGCGAGTACGCCTCGATACTCTGCGATGAAGTGAGCCACAGGGGATTTCCCGGCTGCCCTTTAAGCGTAATCCGTGAAGAGCTGCCGCTCGGAGTGGCGCTCAGAGATTCAAGCTCCTCGGGCGATTGCATCCAAAGATAAACCGTTTTCCCGTTAATCGGGTATATTCCGGGTCTGAAATAGAGTCTGTCGTTCTTTACGGAAATTTGCGTTACCGTGCTGAACGTCTCACCGTCATTGCCGAGGGTATATGCCTGGCGCCACACCTTAGTGCCCTTCGCGTCGGTCGCCTGACCGTCATAGTCCACGTTTATACTGCCGCCCTCAACAATCACTTTTAAGGATCTCTGAATTCTGCCGGTAATTGTGCCCGCCATAAAATCCACCGTGCCCTCGCCTCTTATGTCCAGCCCGTTCACAATGCCGAGGCCGTAAATTCTGAGGGTCGCGCCGCTTTTAACCTCTATCGGGTTAGTAAAGTTATAGGTTTTGCCTTCGGAGAACTCCAGCAGCAATTCGCCCGATTCTATCGTAATTGCAGGAATCTCGCCGCTTTCTGTATAAGGGTCCAGCTTATGGTCGCCCGAAACGGAGTGAATGCTGAAATCGGTGTTTTTTATAATAATATCATTAAGGTTGAGCGTACCCGAATAAGAATTTATAGCCAACGTCGGATGATTGTAATACGACCAATATGTGCCGCTGCCGACCTTGCGCAGATATATTCCGTCGCGCCCGTAGGCGGCATATTCCAAGTATTTCTCGTAGCCGTCTTTGCTTACGGCGGTGGTAATACCCGCTATGCCGTCCGCTAAGTTGGGGTCTTTCGGTATCACTCTCTGGTTGCCGTCGGGGTTTGACTTTTCCACACCGGCGCGCAATACTCCGCTGCCCTTGAAATTGATTGTTCCGTTGCTCGGATAGATATAGCAGATACCGGCGGAGCGGAGATAGCTTTTCTGATCAGAGCCCTGTTTTACATACGCTTCGACAATGCCGCCGCCCGATATATTCAGAGTTTCTGCATTAATACCTACGTTTGCGGGAACTGAAACAGTCGGTTTTTCGCCCTGCGCGTAGCTTATAGCGGTCAGCTTACCGCCGTAAACATTTATAGTTCCGTCGCAGTAAATACCGCTGATGCCGTAGTCGTCCGTATCGTTGTCTCGCTCTATTTCGGAATAAACCTCGGAGGTATCATATATATCTATACTTTTAGAGGCATGAATCGGGGTATTATACATAAGTTTCATCGCCCCGCCGTAGCCGCAGGTTGCGTTGATTTTGGTTCCGCCCTTGACGATGAGACGCTGCACATCAATACAATTGGTATATGCGCCCATCATAATTCCGCCTGTGCAGCCGTCCATAGTGAGTTTGGAGGCGGAAATCCCCCTTAGGTTTGTGTAAACCTTCAGCCTTGCCGAGCCTGTTACAGTCACATTGCCGTTAGGATTGTAAATTCCGTAAAACGTATTATATGAGTCCGTGTTGCCTATCCGTTCAGCCGCATGACCGCTGATGTACGGGTCCCCTATGGTGCTTTCCTTGCCCTCCAGCTTAATATTCAGGTTCATACTGTTTTCTACACGAATAAAAGCATAGTAATATACATGGGTTTTCTTATCATATTTCATGAAAGTCGCTTTATCCGCCACATCGCTTATAAAGCCGTTGAGCGTCAGCGTATTTGTGTCCGGCTCAAATTTCCACCCCTCTCCCGAGAGCCTATCGCTTGTAACCCGCTTGCCGCCGACATCAAGACCGTAGTCAACGGCGGCGGCGCTTGTTTGAAGCACTAAAGCTGCTGCGGCAGTAAGCGCGACAATGAAGACCGAAATTAAGTTTAAAAACAGCCGTTTTCTCATTTTAATTTACCTCCGTGAAATCAGTATTTTTATATTTATCGGCAAACAAGCCGACCGTCTGCTTTAATATCTCGGTTTGACTTTTTAAATAATATTCATCCTCAAACATGGCGTAGTGCACGCACGCGCGGACGAGAATGAAGATAAGCGGAGTGAGTACATCGCACGGAATACCGAGCTTAGGCTCAAGCAGCTTTGCGTATTCGGTGTATCTTTTGTCTACGCCCTTAAAAAACTTCTTCCCATATTCAATATATTTCGGGTGGGTATATACCTGATACATTAATCTGTATTTTTTTCCGTGCTTTTTCGCCGTCCAGTAGGGAATCTCCTCAATAAACCGCATAACGTCTTTCGCATCAGTAGGCGCTTTCGCCATGAAATCGTCCTCGACCTTCGCCATGCAATGTGCGGTTGATTCGATTATCAGCTCGTCAAGATTTTTAAAGTAAGCGTAAAGATTTCCCGTTGTGCACCCGCAGGCAGCCGCCAGCGCCTTTATCCCCGTGCCGGTGAATCCGTTTTCCGCATAGCACTCAAAGCATCTTTCCATAATCTCCGTTTTTCTTTCATTGTGCTGCCGTTCTGTTTTCATATGTATTTATCAACCGCCGTTTTTAATTAATGCCTGCTGAACAATTCAAAAGAACCTTAACCAAGCATGTTGGTATAAACTTTTGAATTGTTCAGGTGCAAGGTTTTTGCGCAATTTTGCGAAAAAACCTTGCACTTTAAAAAGAATCACATTTTGATTCTTTTTAAAATCAGGCGACAATCAATGGATACTGACGGTCAAAACAAAGGTTTTGACCCATAAAATCGAGATTTTAACTCGATTTTATATAATTGCATTTGCTAATGCAATTATTCAGTAGACATTAATTAATCGTTCAATTAAGTATAGCATATAAAAATAAAAAAGGCAACAGAAACCTTCCGTTTTGAAACAAAAAATTTCCGTTGCCCATAAAGCCGCAGCGAGCAGGTTTTTAACGCTTTGCCTGCCACGGCTTTATATCCTTCAGCTCTTCAAAAAGCGCTTTGTATGATTCAAGGCGGCTTTTTTGTATTTCGCCGTTTTCAGCCGCCGCAATAACCCCGCACCCCTTTTCGCAGGTATGCGTGCAGGAAGTAAAGCGGCAGCCGCCGCTGTATTCATATAAATCGGGGAAACAGGAAATAAGCTTTTCCTTAAATTCATAGTCGCCGCCCGTTTCAAGCGAGGAAAAGCCCGGTGTATCGGCAATATAACCGCCGCAAGGCAGGCGTAAAAGCTCTGTGTGGCGGGTGGTGTGGCGGCCTCTGCCAAGCTTTTCGCTGACCTCGCCCGTTTTAAGCGCGGTATTTCCGAAAATACGGTTTAAAATGCTCGATTTTCCAACGCCAGAATTACCCGTTAAAACGCTTATGCCGCCTGAAAATTCGCTTTTAAGCGCGTCTATTCCGTCACCCGTTTCGGCGGATACGGTAAACACCCTGAAGCCCGCAGCGCGGTAAATGCTCTCCCAACGGCTGAAATCTCCTGCGTCGCACTTGTTAAATACAATAATCGGCTCTATTCCGTGATACACGGCAATCGCCGTAAGGCGGTCTATTATGTATTCGTTGGGCGCGGGGTTTTCAAATGAGGAAACTATAAAAAGTCTGTCAATATTTGCAACAGGCGGGCGGGAAAGAAAATTTTTGCGCGGCAAAACAGCGGTGACAACGCCGCTGCCACCCGATAATTCAAATTCCGCCTTATCTCCGACCAAAGGGGAAATTCCGCTTTTGCGGAAATTTCCCCTTGCCCTGCATTCATATACCGCGCTGCCGTCGTCAATATAATAAAACCCCGACAGCGCTTTAATAATTATACCTGTCAATTGAAATCCTCGTTATCGGACGAAGAAGTATCGGCATCCAGCTTTTTATAATCGTCGTAACTGCCCACTCGCTTGGCTGTACCCTCTTTGAAGTCCACGGTTAGCACCTGATAATCAAGCGCATTGCTTGAAGCAGACCTTATTTTTACCGTATAAGTGCCGCTGTCACGCTTTGAGGTCACATTTTCAAAGGTGTACTTGCTGAGCTGTGTGGCGTCAAGCATTTTGCTTTCGGCAACCGCAACGCCATCCGCCCAAAGCGATACATAATACTGTTCCAGCTTTAAATCACTCGGCAGATTAACGGTTATATTAGCTGAAAAGCCTTTGTTGACATATATCTTGACGGTTGAACCCTCGGCAATGCTGCTGCCGCTTGCGGGCTCTTGCTTAATAACGTAGCCCACCGGCGCGTACTCATAGTTACTGCCCTTTGAGTAATAAACCTCTTCAACCTCGGCAATAAGCTTTTTATCCTTCAAAAGCTTTTCGGCGTCCGCCTGCTTCATGGTGGTAACAGAGGGAGCGTTTACATTCTCTATGGTCTTACCCGAGCTTACGTAAATAGTAATCTTGGCGTTTTCTTCAACAACCTCGGTGCGCTGGGGCGAGGTCTTTATAATAAGCCCCTTTTCAACGTCCTCGCTGGGCATTTCGGTAACAACGGTGGTAAAGCCCGCCGCCTTAAGCTCTGAAACGCCGGCGGATTCGGTCTTGCCGTAAACGTCGGGTACTTTTGTGGTAGACTGCCCCTTACTGATAAACAGGGTTATGGTAGCGCCTTTTTTAAGCTTCTGCCCCTCCGCCTTTGACTGCTCATAGATATATCCGTAAGCGTAATCAGCGTTGGACTCCCACTTTTCCTCAAACTTAAAGTTTGCCTTGTATTCATCGTTTGAGGTTACATCCTCAAGCTTTTGACCTACAAATTTCGGGCAGGTAAGCTCTGAACCCGTGCTCGATAAAAGTTTCGGCACAAATATTGCCGCAAGTATAACTATTGCAATAACCAGCGTTACGGCAATGCCCGCCAGTATCGGAATCATATTATTCTTCTCTTTAGGCTCTTCCTCTTCGCGCTCGGGTATCTGAACACTGTCGTAATCAAATGCGGCGGGAGCGAATTTTGTGGGAGAATCGTCCACAAAATAGGAATAATCAAAGGTGAGCGACGGGTCTTTTCTGAAAGCGCCGAGGTCGCACAGCATTTCGGAAGCCGACTGATAGCGGCGCTCGGGGTTTTTCTGCATTGCGTGCATGGTTATCTGCTCAAGCCCCAACGGAATCGAGCCGTTTATCTCGGTGGGCAGCTGCGGGTCGCGCTGCAGCTGCATTATGGCAACCGAAACCGCGCTTTCCGCCTGGAAGGGCAGTTGTCCGGTAAGCATTTCGTAAAGAATAACACCTACCGAATAAATATCGGTCTTTTCGTCTGTGCGCTCTCCCCTTGCCTGCTCGGGGCTGATGTAATGAACCGAACCGATAGCCTTATCGGTTATGGTACGCTGCTCGCTCCTTGCAAAGCGGGCAATGCCGAAATCGGTCACCTTAATAGTGCCGTCGGGCAGCACCATTATGTTCTGCGGCTTAACATCCCTGTGCACAATGCCCTTATCGTGCGCGTGCTGGAGTCCCTTTAATATCTGAATGGTAAAGTGCACCGCATCTTTCCAGCGCAGGCTGCCCTCACGCTCGATGTACTCCTTAAGGGTAATGCCCTCAATGTATTCCATTACGATATACTGTATAAGGTCGCCGAAGCTTACATCAAACACCTTTACAATATTCGGGTGGGAAAGCATTGCAATAGCCTTTGATTCGTTTTTAAAGCGGCGGACAAACTCCTCGTTTGAAATAAATTCTTCTTTCAGAATTTTAACCGCCACTATGCGGTTTTCCTGATTGTCGTACGCCTTGTATACTACCGCCATACCGCCTACGCCGATTATTTCCTTAATCTCATATCTGCCGTCAAGCCGTTTTCCTACAAATTTATCCATATGTTTTTATCCTTTCTGACGTTACTTTGTAACCGTGACAACCGTTATATTATCGCCGCCGCCGTTTTTGTTGGCTTCTTCAACCAACCTTTCGGCAACCGCGGATATATCGTTATTTTGAAAGACCGTTAAAATATCCTTATCGTCAAGGAAATTTGTAAGTCCGTCCGAGCAAAGCAGCAGCGTATCGCCGTTTGATAAATTAAGACAATCGCTGTCAACCGCCACGTCCTCTTCGGCGCCCAGCGCCCTTGTAATAACGTTTTTACGCGGGTGAACCTTTGCGTCCTCGGGGGTTATTTTCCCGCTCTCTATAAGCGACTGTACTACCGAGTGGTCGCGGGTCAGCTGTTTTATCTCACCGTTTACAAGGTAAATTCGGCTATCCCCCACATGGGCTATAACCGCCGTACCGTCCTTTACAAACACTGCGACGGCGGTTGTTCCCATACCGGCGAGCTCCGCGTTGTTTACCGCCTTATCATAAAGCGATATATTTGCGCTCACAATAGCGTTTTTAAGCGTTTTTTCGGTGTCGGTCATATTCATTCCGTCTCGGTAGGAGCGGATAACATACTCCGAAATATGCCGTACGGCAAGCTCACTTGCAACATTTCCGGCATTAGCTCCCCCCATGCCGTCGCAAACCACCGCGAAAACCGAGTCGTCGGTTATTTTACCGGCAAAGTAAGCGTCCTGATTATCGGTACGCACCCGTCCTCTGTCGGTTTTACTGAATATCTGCAATGCTTTCACCCTCCTTTACCCGTTTTCTGAGCTGCCCGCACGAGGCGTCTATATCCGCCCCCAGCGTTCTGCGCACCGTAGCGTTCACGCCGTTTGCGGCAAGCCTTTCTTTAAAACGGAGTATTTTATTTCTGTCCGGCTTTTTAAAGGAATTCTCCTTTACCGGATTTGCAGGTATAAGATTAACATGGCACATAATGCCCCGGAGCTTTTTTGCCAGCATATCCGCGCAGGCGTCGGAGTTATTTACGCCGTCTATCAGCGCGTATTCAAAGGAAATTCGCCTTGTGGTAACCGCTTGGTACTCTTTGCAGGCGGCAAGCAGCTCGTCTATATTCCACCGCTTGTTAACGGGCATTACGGAAGAACGTATATCGTCGCTCGGGGCGTGCAGCGAAATTGAAAGCGTTATGGGAAGATTGTATTCCTTGAGCTTTTTTATGCCCGACACCACACCCGAGGTGGAAAGGGATATGTGGCGAAGCCCTATATTAAGCCCGTTTTCATCCGATACAAGCTTTAAAAACCGCACCGAATTATCAAAATTGTCAAGCGGCTCGCCCATGCCCATCATAACTATATTGGAAACGCGTATGTTATTATCCCGCTGAACCGCCGTTATCTGCGCCAGCATTTCGGAAGCCGTGAGACTTCTTGTAAGTCCGTTTATGCCCGAGGCGCAAAATTTGCAGCCCATTCGGCATCCGACCTGCGTTGAAATGCAAACGGTGTACCCATGCTCGTATTTCATCAGCACGGTTTCAATAAGCTCGCCGTCAAAAAGGCGGAAAACATATTTCACCGTTTCATCAAGGCGTGAGGCATACCTGCGCTCGGTTTCGGCGTCTGCAATATATGCGTCGGCTTTAAGCCTTTCGCGCAGCGCTTTTGAAATATCGGTCATTTCATCAAAATCGGTAACGCCCGATTGCAGCCAGTGAAATATCTGCTTAGCGCGAAAGCGCGGCTCGCCCATTTCGGCTAAGAAATTTTCAAGCTCGGGCAGATACATTGACCTTATATCGATTTTACTCAAGCGGAGCGTTTCCCTCCTTTATCAGTAACGCGAAGTAGAACCCGTCTGTTTTATCAATATGCGGCATATATGTGTGTTCATACGCTTTACGGAACATATTATAACGCATAATAAACGAATTTACAAGATTTTCATTTTCATTTTGCCTTAACGTGCAGGTGGAATACAAAATTCTGCCGCCCTTTTTCACATACCGCGCCGCATTTTCAAGTATTTTAAGCTGCGTTTGTGTAAGCGCTTCGTCAAGGCAAACGCCTTTATATTTAATTTCGGGCTTGCGGCGTAATACCCCCAGCCCCGAGCAGGGAACGTCGCACAGCACCAAATCAAATTTGCCGAGGGTTTCATCATAAATTTCGGCGTTTGCCGTTTTCGGCTTTATAATGCCGATTCCGAGTCTCTGTGCACCGCTTTCGATAAGTCTTACGCGCTGCTCATATAAATCGCAGGAAATTATTTCGCCCGCGTTTTGCATAAGCATTGCCGCGGTAAAGCTCTTGCCGCCGGGTGCGGCGCATATATCAAGCACTCTTTCCCCCGGTTTCGGATCTGCCGCACCGACCGCCCTTTGAGAAGCAAGATCCTGTGCGTAGAAAAGCCCCTCTCTGTAAAGCTTATTTTCCGAAATATCGGAGCAGTGCTTTAAAATAAACGCATCTCTATCTCCGCTTGTTTCGGCAGTAATTTCCTGTTCTTTCAGTTTCCCCGCCAATTCCTCGGCGCTTATTTTTAAGGTATTTACCCGCACGGTAAGCGGCGGAGTATCAAGGCTTGCAATTAAAAGCTGCTTTGCGGTTTCGGTGCCGTAGTCCTTTACAAACGACCCCACAACAGCGGCGGGGCAGGAATATTTTACCGAAAGCGACTTTATATCACTGCCATCGGGCAGCTTTACTCTGTTTCGTAAAATATTTCGCAGGACCGCGTTTACAAAGCCTGAGTTTCCGCTCTCCTTTGAGCCCTTCACAAGCTTTACCGCCTCATTTACCGCGGCGCTGTCGGGTATTTTATCCATATAATATATCTGGTAAACGGCGGTTCTTAAAGTGTTTATTGTAAGCGGCGCTATTTTTTTCACGGGGGTTTTTATAAACTGCGAAATAATGTAATCAAGGGTTATTTTACGGTCAAGTACACCGTAAAACAGCGCGGAGGCAAGCGCCCTGTCAGCTCCTGTCAGTTCCGATTTCGCTAAAACCTCATTGAGCACTATATTAGAGTACGCCGCGCCGCAATTCACCCGCATTAAGGCGTTTACGGCGGTTTTCCGTGCGTCAGCCATTTTCGTCCTCAATTTCGGCGCCCAAAGCTATGGGTCTGCCGCATAAATACTGCTTTGCGCTCATGGGCTTTGAGCCCTCGGGCTGTATCGTCTCAAGTGAGATTGCATTTTCCCTGCAAGCGACAATAAGCTCGTTATCGCTTTTAAGCACCGCGCCCGCCGTGCCGTGCATATTTACAACTCGGCTTTTTATTATTTTTATACGTTTGCCGCCCGATATAAAGAAAGCTACAGGCCACGGGTAAAAGCCGCGCACCGCATTGTGAACCTCGTCGGCGGTCATATCGTGAAAGCTTACTTTCGCCATTTCCTTTTTAATAATCGGCGCTGCTGTCGCTTTGCTTTCATCCTGTTTTACGGGGGTAATGCCCCCGTCTTCAAGGTCTGCAAGGGTCTTAACCAGTAACTTAGCGCCTATAACCGAGAGCCGCTCAAAAAGCTCGCCCGCGGTTTCTTCCGCGCCTATTTCGGTAACCGCGGTTTTTAAAATATCGCCGGTGTCCATTCCCTTATCCATTTGCATTGCGGTAACGCCTGTTTCCTTTTCGCCGTTTACAATGCACCACTGTATCGGCGCCGCTCCCCTGTATTTCGGTAAGAGCGAGGCGTGCCCGTTTATGCAGCCGTAGCGGGGCAGGGTTAAAATTTCTGTTGGTAAAATTTTACCGTAAGCCACCACCGCTATAGCATCGGGTGCAATATCCCTTATTATCCTTTCCGCCTCGCCGTCGCGCAAATTACGCGGCTGAAAAACCGGTATCCCGTACTTTTCGGCGCATACCTTTACGGGCGGCGGGGTAAGTATCTGCTTTCTGCCCACGGGCTTATCGGGCTGGGCGAAAACCGCCGCAACGGTGTGACCCGCGTTTATTAACGCCTCAAGCGTTTTAACCGCATAATCTGGGGTGCCCATAAAAACTATTTTCATTAAGAAAACCTCGGCTTATTTTTTAATTCTGTCTATATAAAGTATTCCGTCAAGGTGGTCAATTTCGTGGCAGATTGCCCTTGCCTTAAAACCCTCGGCCGTAAGCTTAAAGGGCTTTCCGTTTCTGTCCTGCGCGTGAATTTTCACCTTCATAGGTCTTACAACGTCCTCATATCTTCCCGGGATTGAAAGGCAGCCCTCCTGTCCCTCCTGACTTCCGCTTTCCTTATCTATTACAGGATTTATAAGCTCAATAATTCCGTCGCCCACATCTACTATGCAGTATCTTCTGAGTATTCCCACCTGCGGCGCGGCAAGCCCTACACCCTCGGCTTTATACATGGTATCCGCCATATCGTCAAGCACGGTTGCCAACCTTTCATCAAAGGTAAGCTGAGTGCGGCACACCTTGCGCAGAATGTCGTCCCCTATTTTTACAATGTTTCTTATTGCCATACGGCGGTCCTCCTATATTACGGTTTCGGGGTTCATATCCGCCGAAACGGTCGCGTCCTTTGTCAGTTTTATGTCAAGCGCCCGCCGCAGCAGCTCCCTGAAGCGTTTGCCCTCGCGGCACTTTATTATCATTCTGTATCGGTACTTGCCGTTCACCCGCGGTACAGAGGCGGGCGACGGGCCGAGAATTATCAGCTTAACATCCTTGTATTCATCTTCAAGCATACCGCGAATTGCACGGAATACATCGGTTATCGCCTTTTCGGCGGCTGCGCGGTCTGCCGCGCGGGATATGACCGCGCAAATATCGCAGTACGGCGGGTATACCATAAGGCGGCGGGTCATAATTTCTTCCTCATAGAAGCCGTCGTAATCCTGGCGGGCGGCAAGCTTTATAACGCTGCTTTCGGGGTTCATGCTTTGAATTATCGCAAGCCCCCTGTCTCCGCCGCGCCCCGCTCTGCCCACAACCTGTGTAAGCAAAGAAAAGGTTCTTTCAAAGCTGCGGAAATCCTCGCTGTAGGTAGCGCTGTCCGCCCCCAAAACGCCCACAAGCGTTACGTTGGGAAAATCAAGCCCCTTTGCCACCATTTGCGTGCCTAATAAAATATCATATTCGCCCGCGGCAAAGGCTTCAAGGTACATGGCGTATGAATCGGCAGCCATAGTGCTGTCGGCATCCAGCCTTAAGACACGCGCCGAAGGGAAAAGATTTTTCAGCTCTTCTTCCACCTTTTGCGTACCTGCACCCAAAAATTTCATATGCTGCCCGCCGCACTCGGGGCATTTGTCGCCCCGCGGCACAGAATACCCGCAATAATGGCACATAAGCCTGTGATTCGCCGAATGGTAGGTAAGCGAAATGCTGCAATTGGGGCAGCTCATAACATAACCGCACTCGGGGCAGGAAACATATGTATTATGCCCGCGCCTGTTTAAAAGCAGTATAGCCTGCTTTTTTTCTTCGAGCACTTCGGTCAGCTTTTCGTAAAGTCGGCGGCTTATAAGCGATGAATTTCCGCTTAAAATCTCCTGCTTCATATCCACCGTTTCAACCTGCGGCAACACCGCCCCGCCGAAACGGTTTTTAAGCCTGTAAAGCGAATATCTGCCGCTTTTTGCGGCGGTAAAGCTTTCCACCGATGGCGTAGCCGAGGCAAGGCATAAAAGCGCCTTGTTATATTTTGCCCTGAACCGTGCCAGCGTTCGCGCATGAAAGCGCGGCGACTGCTCGGATTTATAGGTGTGCTCCTGCTCTTCGTCAATTATAATAAGCCCTAAATTTTCAAAGGGAGCAAATATTGCGCTGCGCGTGCCCACGGCTATAAGCGCGTCGCCGTTTTTTACCCGCTGCCATTCGTCCATGCGCTTGCCCATCGACATAGCGCTGTGGAAAACCGCTATTTTATCGCCGTAGCGCGAAGCGAAAATACCGAGCAATTGCGGAGTCAGGGATATTTCGGGCACCATAACTATTACGCCGCGGTTATCCGCTATGACTCGATCGGCAAGCTTTAAAAACACCTGCGTTTTGCCCGAGCCCGTAACCCCGTAAAGCAGCGATACCGCGCCCTCGTTTTTCTCATACTCTGCGGTCATACCGTCATATGCCGCCTGCTGCTCGTCGGTCAGTGATATTTCGGTCTGCTCTGCCTCAAGCCCCTGCTTTATAACCGTTCTGAAAACGCGTTTTTCATAGGGTATTAAAAAGCCCTCGGCTATAAGCTTATCGGTGACTCCTGCCGATACTCCCGTGAAATAGCGCAGCTCCTTAATGCTTATGCTCCCCGCCTCGCGCACGAAATTAAATATTTCGCGCTGTCTCGGGGTCAGCTTTTCTTCGTTTATATCGTCCGATAGAGCGACGCGCACCCGTTTTTCGCCCGCGTCGTTTACGCGGCGGCGGCTTTCCCTGTTTTTGAAAAGCGCCTCCTTTTCGCACATTTCCTCCAGTATATTCGAAGTAATGCCGAGCTTGCGTTTAACCGCACCTTCCTCTTTTTCGCCGCTTTTTAAAAGATAATCGAAAACCGCTTTTTCGGTATCGTCCAAAAGTGAGAGCGCCGAAAAATCCTCATTGGCGGAAAAATTGTTTACAAGGCGGTAATTAAGCCCTGCGGGGAGTGCGGCATGCACCGCGTCATAATAAGTGCAGAAATAATGCTCGCGCAAAAAAATGCATAGCTCCAGCATTTCGCGCGTTAAAACGGGCTTTTTATCGGTAACGGAAATAATCTCCTTTAAATTATCCGTCTGAGTTTCGCAAACGCTGAAAATCATTCCCTGTTTTTTTATATTGCCCTTACCGAAGGGCACGGTCACTCTGCACCCCGGCACAGCGCCGCAATTTTTCGGGAGCGCATACGAATAAAACCTGTCATACGCGTTTGTTGCGCCGTCAAGCGCCACCTCCGCCGCAAGCCCAGTCATACAAGCTCCCTCCTTTTAAATCAGTCGTTTTTCTCTTTTTTCTCGTCTATCTCCGCCGCCATTTTATCAATAGCAATGCTTACCGGCTTTTCGGTTGAAAGGTCGCCCGTTTCTTCCATTTCCTGCGCAATTTCGCGCGCATTGTGCGCCACGTCTATAACAAGACGGTATCTGTTATCGTAGTTCTTTATAAGCTTGCCTATATTCGGATTTAACATTCTGAAAGCACCTCGTCAATAATTTTGGTTTGTCTGTCCGTTTTCAAGCGGCTGCTCAAAATCACGGACATAATATCATCGGCTGCCGCCGTAATATCCTCATTTACTACTATATAATCGTATTCCGCCGCGCGCTTTATTTCGCCGAGAGCGGAAGCCAGTCGCTTTTGTATAAGCTCCTCCGATTCCGTGCCTCTGCCCGAAAGCCGCCTTTTAAGCTCGGCGAATGACGGCGGCATGATAAATATGCTCACCGCCTCGGGCATTTTTTCGCGTATCTGCGCCGCACCGTTTACATCTACCTCTATTACCATATCCTGCCCGTTAGCAACAGCTCTTTCAACCGGCTCGCGGGGGGTACCGTAGTAGTTGCCCACGAACTCGTTGTGTTCAAGCAAACGGTCGTTTTTCAGCATATCCTCAAACTTTTCGCGGGTGATAAAGTTATACTTTTCACCCTCGCGCTCGCCTGGGCGCATAGCCCGCGTTATAGATGAAATAGAGAAAAGCAGCTCCGGCATTTTTTTGAAAAGCTCGGTCATTACCGTGTCCTTACCCGAGCCGGAGGGACCTGAAATAATAAAAACTCCGCCTTTATTCATCCTCTTCCTCCTCGTCGTCTACCACATTTTCATCCTCTGTCATACGGTTTGCAACCGTTTCCGATTGCAGGTAGGTCAGTATAATATGGTCGCTGTCGGTAATAATTACCGCGCGAGTGCGCCTGCCGTGAGTTGCGTCAATAAGCGTACCGCGCTCCTTCGCGTCCTGAATAATGCGCTTTATCGGGGCGGATTCGGGGCTTACTATCGCAATCATTCTGCCGGCGGAAACCATATTGCCGAAGCCTATGTTGACCAGCTTCATAAAACATCACTCTTTCTCTTAGGTCACAATGCTTCCCATAGCGGAAAATTTGTCCGTTTATACTGTCTATTCAATATTCTGTATCTGTTCTCTTATCTTTTCA